>VFQO010000037.1_pt1 | contig 178690 bp, 165 predicted proteins | sample 3512331 | NCBI WGS metagenome assembly VFQO01 (sample SAMN10412371, study PRJNA504923) | tailings metagenome | isolation source: Replicate 3 from Balatoc abandoned mine | place: Philippines: Itogon, Benguet | collected 2017-08-28 | reverse complement strand
TGTCCTGAACTTGCCAGCGCCGACAAAGCAGGCGCTCAGTGCTGAACAAGGCCTCGGTCACGGCGTACTCTGGCTGTGCGGTCTAACGTTCGAGCTAAGCGGGAGACAGCGGTGTGGCGCTTGGCCCGCGGGACGGATGATGAAGCACAGCGGCCCGCGGGCCAAGTGCCACGCCGTTGGCTCTCCGCTTGAGCGAGGGGTTAGGCACCGCATTTGGCAGCGACCGAGGGCTGAGAAGAACACTGACGCTTGGCTGCTGGAGAACACGAGCAGTTCCAGAGCTACGGCTGCCCGGAAGCGAAGACCGGGAAGACTGAGACGGAGCGCCAGCAGACCTGCGAACTTCGTTCCGGAACAACGATGACACCCCAACGACCTGGCCGCCGGCCCAAGCCAGCCAATAGGCTGAACCTCCCATCACCGAGCGGAGGCGCATCCGGAGCGAGCGCATTCGGTCTTCGGGGTTGAAATCACAAGCGCGACACAGCAGGAAGACGGGGCATTCAGCGTGGAACTGCAGGCCATCGCGCAGAAGAACGCGAAAGGCTCGCCGCGGTGCCTAACGTTCGAGGTAAGCGGGAGCCGACGGCGAGGCGCCAGGCCCGCGCGATGCAGGATAAACCACCGCGGCGCGCGGGCCTGGTGACTTGCCGTTGGCTCTCCGCTTGACCGAGGGGTTAGGCCTCGCTCTTAGCCTCGAACTCGATCCCGCCGATGTACTTGAACATGGTGTTGTAGAGCCAGCAGCCTATTGAAACACTGATGTAGCCCATGATGAGATAGATGATGGGGAACAGCAGGAACAACCACGCTGGCGGAGCGTTTTGGTCAGCTGGAGCAAACCAGAACATGGCACTGAATGGAACAAGAAAGACAAGTGACCCGAGTGCCATTAGTACTGCGAAGACCTTGCCGTTCTGATGTGGCGACAGGCGCGCGACTTGTTGCTTCATTCTTCGTTTCTCCCTGGGAAAGTTCGCAGATCAACTTCTGCGAGAACAACGATACCAGCACCGCGACACCGACTTGACTTTCATGCATTGAGGTTGAAGGTCCGGTGGCTATCCGCTGCATCTCCAGCGCCGCGAGTCGCGACGGCGGTCCGCTGCGAGGCCTAACGTTCGAGGTAAGCGGGAGCCGACGGGAAGGCGCCAGGCCCGCGCGATGCAGGATAAACCACCGCGGCGCGCGGGCCTGGTGACTTGCCGTTGGCTCTCCGCTTGACCGAGGGGTTAGGCACCGGCGTGAGTTTGAAAGGGCTACGGCTGCAGACGCGCCACCGTAGCTCACAAGCTACGGCGGCTGGAAGACCTTTCTTGAGCGCCGCAGCGCTGCCCGACGCGCGGAGGGCGAAGTTGCCCGCAACGACGCCCGCGGGAGCAGGCCAAGGCCAGAGGCTCTGTTCGCCAGCCCAGCGCCGGCCGGGAGCCAGCGCATCTGAATTCAGAACGCGCTGACTCGTGCCGCGTTGAGGCCTATCGATTCCAGGGCTGACTCGAACCATGGCGCGACCAGAATGAGATCGGCCCGCACCAATGAACTGGACTGGCCGGAGACCGACGCGGGATAGGGCGTGAAGCACGGGTGTATTCGCTGTGCGTTCCAACCGGAACTGCCGCCCTCCGGTGCCTAACGTTCGAGGTAAGCGGGAGACAGCGGTGTGGCGCTTGGCCCGCGGGACGGATGATGAAGCACAGCGGCCCGCGGGCCAAGTGTCACGCCGTTGGCTCTCCGCTTGAGCGAGGGGTTAGGCACCGCACTTGGCAGTGACCGAAGGCCGCAAGGAACACTGACGCTTGGCTGCTGGAGAGCGCGAGCAGTTTCAGAGCTACGGCCGCCTGCGAGCGAAGACTCGGGAACCTGAGATGGAGTGCCCGCCGACCCACGAGCTGCATGCTGGAACAGCGATTGCACTCCGAAGGGCATGCCACCGGCCGAGCCCAACCGGGAACCCGAACTGCCAATCACTGAGCGTTGACACGTCCGGAGCGAGCGCATTCGGTCTTCGGAGTTGAAATCACAAGCGCGACACAGCAGGAAGACGGGTATTCAGCGCGGCACTGCAGGCTATCGCGCAGAAGAGCGCGAAAGGTTCGCTGCGGTGCCTAACGTTTGAGCTAACCGGCACTCCACGGCAGGCGGGGCTTGGGCCAGAATGAAATGACGCCCAAGCCCCGCCTGCCGTGGAGTGTCCGGTTGAGCGAAGGGTTGGGCGTCACCTCGCCAGTCGCAGGCCCTTCGCTCGTCGGCCGGAGTCGGGGCAGCGCAAGTTTCTGTCAAGGATGAAGTGCCCCGTGGCAATAAGCGCATCAATCACGAAATTCTCGGCCTGCTTTGTGTCTTGATCTCGAGCAAAGTTGATGCGCAACCAATAGTCGAGTGAGTTTGGTTTGGTGTGGTTCTGGAAGGCGACCGCCTGCTGTCCTTGGATGATAAATGCCAATCTGTTATTTCTCATGTGTGCGATTAGGGAAGATTCTGGGAATGACCCACCTTGTGGAAGAGTAATCACTTGTTGGCTCGCTTTCCGCATCGCGATATTATTCTGTGAGTAGCGCCTTCACAGGCCGCCAAAATTCGTCATCGTTCGAGATCCAGCTATTACTTTGAAAGTCCATGCTAAACGTCTTGTTCTTGGCAAACACCGCTTGCACGATGAACCGAAAGACAAGTGCTACAACTACTGCAGCGACTAAGCCGATTGGGCCAAAGGCAAGGCCAACCGTGCCCAATAAAGCAATGGGAATGAAGAGCAACAAGAATAAAAGTATTGAGATCCAAAGTATCCATCGCGGAACCTTTTTCTCTGTTTTCCCGGAAATTTTCAGTTTTTCATAGTTGAATGTAAAAGGCTGAGTCACGCCAGTTGAGTCCTTAACGGTCAAAAAATGCTCTATCTTGGGATGAATCCATTTATTGGGTGCGCCGCAGGAGGGGCAGGTGGCGGCTTCGATCGATATCTCCCGGCCGCAAGTGCGGCACGGTACGAGGCTCGGCTTAACAGTCATAAATGAAGCTCCTTCGGGGGGTAGATAGGTGGCTACGGTGTGACGCCCAACGTGTTTTAACCCGCACCCCCCTTACCCATCCACAGCCACGACTGTCCAAGGATTGCGGTGAGTGACTATAGATGGCTACTCGTCCGTCGCGGGGAGGATGCGGTGAGCCAAGTGCAGTCTCTGAGCGGCCTCGCTGGAAACGTACCAGATGCGACGGCTCGGATCCCATCGGGCGCCCAGGGCCTGGGCCCAGCGGCGCAGTTCCACTTCGTCGTACGCCAACTCGACCTCCAGTTGGTGGCGGCGCAGCCGCGTCTGTGGCAACCAGGCGCTGTCCACCACGAGCTCCACGGTGGTGAACCGGCACAGCCGGTGCGCGTCTTGTCGGTAGCGCACGCACACCAGCCGCAGGCCGTGCTCTGCCAGGCATTGCAGCGTGCCGCCCTGCGGCGGCCACAGCGTCTTCGTCACATGGGTTCTGCGGCCAGCCAGCAGCAGGCTGGCTTCCTCCAGCGTCGGCCCGCCGCTGCGCGGTGGCGGTGGTGTCGGTGGTCCGGCAGCGGGCGCACGGGCGGGGTCCGTGGCGGTGTCGGGCAGAGGTGCCGCCCACCGTCGGGGTCGGCGGCGCGGCCGGCGCGGGGTCGGCAGGCGCAACGCGTCCGGATCGAAGTCGGGCGGTGGTTGGTCCATCGTCGGGATCCCTGTCGAAAGGTGGCGGGCCGCTGCGGATGTCTGGTGGAACAAACGGCACAGACGGGCTTTGGAGGGGGGGGGGGGGACGGCTTTTGGGCGCTTGCCGCGAGGCGCAGTTTGTGAGACTGTATAGAAACACAGTTTTGATGTCGAGGCCGCCCATGTCCCTCCCGTCCGATTCCCCGTCCCCGTCCCCGTCTCCGGCCCCCGCCGCCCCACGCCTGCTCGACGCCCTGCGCGAACGCATCCGCTACCTGCACTACAGCCGGCGCACCGAGGCCGCCTACGAACACTGGGTGCGCGCCTTCATCCACTTCCATCAGCGCCGCCATCCATCGGAACTCGGCCAGCCCGAGGTCGAGGCCTTCCTGTCCTGGCTGGCGCACGACCGCCAGGTGGCGCCGGCCACGCACCAGCAGGCCTTGTCGGCGCTGCTGTTCCTGTACCAGAAGGTCCTGCGCCAGCACCTGCCCTGGATGGCCGACATCGGCAGGCCGCAAGGCGAACGCCGCCTGCCCGTGGTGCTGTCGGCCGACGAAGTGGCCGCAGTGCTGGCACACCTCGACGCGCAGCAGGTGCAGCTGGGCCTGCCGCACGGCCTGATCGGCCGCCTGCTCTACGGCACCGGCATGCGGCTGCTCGAAGGCCTGCGGCTGCGCGTGAAGGACATCGACTTCGACCGCCGCGCCATCGTCGTGCGCGAAGGCAAGGGTGCCAAAGACCGTGTCGTGATGCTGCCGGCGGTGCTGGAAGCGCCCTTGCGCGAGCAACTCGCGCAGGCCCACGCCGTGTGGGCTGCCGACCGCGCCGCAGACCTGCCCGGCGTGCACGTGCCACATGGGCTGGCGCGCAAGTACCCGCGCGCGGCCCAGTCCTGGGCCTGGCACTGGGTGTTTCCGCAGGCGCGGCTGTCGGTCGACCCGCGCGGAGCCGGTGAACGCCGCCACCACGTGTTGGAAGGCAGCTTCCAGCGGGCCTTCAAGACCGCGCTGCAGGCCGCGCAGGTGCACAAGCCGGCCTCGCCGCACACGCTGCGCCACTCGTTCGCCACCCACCTGCTGCAGGCCGGCTACGACATCCGCACCGTGCAGGAACTGCTGGGCCATGCCGACGTCAGCACCACGATGATCTACACGCACGTGCTGCGCCTGGGCGGCGGCGCCGTGCGCAGCCCGCTCGACGCGATGCTGGCGCCCGGTGCCGCAGCCGGCCCGGCCCTGGGCACGGCCGCCGCAGCCGCCCGGCCCGCCGGCCCGGCCCACCCTTACCTGCCCAGCCTGCCGCCCACGCGCCCGCCCCGCGCCCGTGAACCCGACCCTGCCTACGCCCTGCCGTGTCTCGCCTTCCTGGTACGCCCCCCCCAGCCGGCCACAGCCTGCCTGGCTACGCCGAGCTGATCTGCCGCAGCAACTTCAGCTTCCTCGACGGTTCCTCGCACCCCGAGGAACTGGTGGCGCGCGCGCAGGCGCTGCGTTACGCCGCGCTCGCCATCACCGACGAATGCTCGGTGGCCGGCATCGTGCGCGCGCACCTGGAAGCGCAGCGTCTGGGCCTGCCGCTGCTGATCGGCAGCGACTTCCAGCTGCAGCCCCACGCCGCAGCGCCATCGCCACCACCGTCACCTTCAGCATCACCACCCAGCCCAGACCCCGTCGACGCCACCGACCCCGCACCTGCGCATCCCAGCGGCCCGCGCCTGGTGATGCTGGCCATGTCGCGCCGCGGCTATGCCAACCTGGTGCAGTGGATCACCGTCTGCCGCCGCCGCGCGCCCAAGGGCAGCTACCGCGCCGAGATGGCCGACCTGGAAGGCCGCGTGGCCGCCGCGCCCATGCTGGCCGGGCTGCCGGGCTGCCTGGCGCTGCTGGTGGTGTCGGCGGCGCAGCCCGGGGCCGCCGCCCCCGACCTCTTCGAGACCCTGTTCGCCCACGCGCTGTGGCTCAAGACCTGGTTCGGCGACCGCGCCGCGCTCGCGCTGCCGCTGCTGCTGCAGCCGCACGACGCGCTGCTGGCAGACGTTGCGCAGCGCGTGTCCACGCTCACCGGCCTGCCCATCGTGGCCGTGGGCGACGTGCGCATGCACGCCCGCTCGCGCCAGCCGCTGCGCGACGCGCTCACGGCCACGCGGCTGCGCCGCAGCGTCGCTGCCAGCGGCACCGCGCTGGCCGCCAACGCCGAAGCACACTTGCGCCCGCGCACGCGGCTGGCGCGGCTGTACCGGCCCGAGTGGCTGCACAACACGCTGGCGCTGGCCGCACGCTGCACGTTCTCGCTGCACGAGCTGCGCTACGAATACCCGCGCGAGATCGTGCCCGATGGCCACACGCCCACCAGCTGGCTGCGCGTGCTGGTGGAGCAGGGCGCCGTGCGCCGCTTCCCCGGCGGGCTGCCCGACCAGGTCCGCGGCCAGATCGAACACGAGCTGGCGCTGATCGCGCAGCTGCAGTACGAGGCCTACTTCCTCACCGTGGCCGATATCGTGCGGTGGGCGCGCGGGCAGGGCATCCTGTGCCAGGGCCGCGGCAGCGCCGCCAACTCGGCGGTCTGCTACTGCCTGGAGGTCACGGCCGTCGACCCGGCGCGCAACGGCATGCTGCTGTTCGAGCGCTTCCTCAGCGTCGAACGCAACGAGCCGCCCGACATCGACATCGACTTCGAGCACCAGCGCCGCGAAGAGGTCATCCAGTACATCTACCGCAAGTACGGCCGCGAACGCGCCGCGCTCACCGGCGTCGTCATCAGCTACCGGCCGCGTTCGGCGCTGCGCGACATGGGGCGCGCGTTGGGGCTGGACCTCGACCGCATCGAGGCCGTGGCCAAGAGCCAGCACTGGTTCGACGGCCGCCGCATCGACGCCGAACGCCTGCGCGAGAACGGCTTCGACCCCGACAGCCCGCTGTGCCGGCTGTGGGTCGAGCTGACGCAGACGCTGATCGGCTTCCCGCGCCACCTCAGCCAGCACCCGGGCGGCTTCGTCATCGCGCGCGACAGCCTGGCGCAGCTGGTGCCGGTGGAGAACGCCGCGATGGACGGCCGCAGCGTCATCCAGTGGGACAAGGACGACCTCGACGCACTGCGGCTCATCAAGGTCGACATCCTGGCGCTGGGCATGCTCAGCGCGATCCGGCGCGCGCTGCAGATGGTCTCGGCCAAGCGCGGGCAGGCGCTGGAGCTGCACCACATTCCCGACGGCGACGACGCCACCTGGGACATGCTGTGCCGCGCCGACAGTGTGGGCGTGTTCCAGGTCGAGAGCCGGGCGCAGATGAGCATGCTGCCGCGGCTGCGGCCGCGTTGTTACTACGACCTCGTGATCGAGGTCGCCATCGTGCGGCCCGGGCCCATCCAGGGCGGCATGGTCCACCCCTACCTGAAGCGCCGCAACGGCGAGGAAAGCAGCGCGCTGCCGTTCCCCGAGCTGGCCCCCGCGCTCGGCCGCACGCTGGGCGTGCCGATCTTCCAGGAACAGGTGATGCAGCTGGCGATGATCGCTGCCGACTTCACGGCCGGCGAAGCCGACCAGCTGCGCCGCGCGATGGCGGCCTGGAAGCGCAAGGGCGGCCTCGGCCCCTTCCACGAACGCCTGGTGGGCCGCATGGTCGAGAAGGGCTACGACCGCGACTACGCCGAGCGCATCTTCAAGCAGATCGAAGGCTTCGGCGAATACGGTTTCCCCGAAAGCCACGCCGCCAGCTTCGCGCTGCTGGTCTACGCCAGCGCCTGGCTCAAGTGCCACCACCCCGACGCCTTCCTGGCAGCGCTGCTGAACAGCCAGCCGATGGGCTTCTACGCGCCGGCGCAGCTGGTGCGCGACGCGCGCGAACACGGCGTGCGGGTGCTGCCCGTCGACGTGCGCCACAGCGCCTGGGACAGCAGTCTCGAAGGCGCGCCCGATGCCGCCACCGGCCTGTGCGCGGTGCGGCTGGGCCTGGGCCGCATCAGCGGGCTGGCGCAGGAAGCGGCCGAACGCCTGGTAGCCGCGCGCGGGCAGGGCGCCTTCGCCAGTGCCGAGGATCTGGCGCGCCGCGCCGGGCTCGACGCGCACGCGCTGGCGCTGCTGGCGCAGGCCGACGCGCTGCACGGCCTGGCCGGGCACCGGCGGCAGGCAGCCTGGGCCGTGGCCGGTGTCGACACCCGTGCCACGCCGCTGCTGCGCGCCACGCGCACGCACGAAGACGGCGCGGTCGATGCGCTGCCGCTGCCGGCGCCGCAGCCGGCTGACACCGTGCTGGCCGACTACCGCAGCACCGGCCTCAGCCTCAGCCAGCATCCGGTGGCACTGCTGCGGCCGCAGCTGGCGGCGTTCCGCGTGCAGCCGGCGGCGGTGCTGCGCCACTATCCGAACGGCCGGCTGGCGCGCGCCAGCGGGCTGGTCACGCACCGGCAGCGGCCCGAGACGGCGCACGGCGTCGTCTTCGTGACACTGGAAGACGAGACCGGCGCCGTCAACGTCATCGTCTGGCCGCAGCTGGTGCAGGCGCAGCGCCAGCCGCTGCTGGCCAGCACGCTGCTGACGGTCTACGGCGTCTGGCAGTGCGAAGGCGAGGTGCGGCACCTGGTGGCCCGCCGGCTGGTGGACCATTCGCCGCTGTTGCAGGGTCTGGCCACCAGCAGCCGCAATTTCCGCTGAGCTCGCTGCTGCGGTTAGTCTTCAGCACCGTCCACTTCGCCTCTCATACCCAATGAGCCCGATGAGCCCGATGAAGACGCTGCCGTCCCTGGCTTCGCAGCTGATCCCGCCGCTGCTGCTGTGCGCGCTGCTCGCTGCCGCCCCGGCGCAGGCCCAGCGCTTCGACGTGCAACCCGCCTCGGGCGAGGTATTGCCGGGCGCGCCGGTGCAGATCCGGCTCACCGGCCTGCCGCCGCGCGCGGCGCTGACGCTGTCGGCCACGCGCGCCGTGCGCGACTTCAACGGCCGGCGCCTGTACGCCGCGCAGGCCGACTTCACGGCCGGCGCCGACGGCACGCTGGACCTGGCCACTGCCGAGCCGCTGCCCGGCGGCAGCTACAGCGGCGCCGACCTGCGCGGGCTGATGTGGTCCATGACGCCGCGGCGCGAGGCGCCGGCCGACCTGGCCAGCTATGCCGAAGGCGAAGTGCGCCTGGCCGCCCGCGTCGGCAGCCAGACCGTGGCCACGCAGACGCTGCAGCTGCGCAGCGCCGCACCGGCGCTGCAGTGGCGCGAGGCCACACCCTTCCCGGGGGCCAAGCTGGCGTGGCTGCCCGGCGGCGCGGTGAAGAAGCCGGCCATCATCGCGCTCGGCGGCAGCGAAGGCGGCAGCTTCATCCTGCGCCAGGCCGGGCTGCTGGCCTCGCACGGGTACGCGGTGCTCGGGCTGCCGTACTACTCGCCTGCGTCATGGGGCGCTGCCGGCCCGCAGCCGCCCGAGCTGCCGGCGTTGCCCGCCGCCTTCGCCGACATCCCGGTCGACCGCCTGCAGCAGGCGCGCGACTGGCTCGCGCAGCAGCCCGAGGTCGACGCCTCGCGCATCGCGCTGTACGGCGTCAGCAAGGGCGCCGAGTTCGTGCTGATCGCCTCGACCAAGTTCGACTGGGTGCGCAGCGTCGTCGCCATCGTGCCCAGCGACGTGGTCTGGGAAGGCTGGGGCCCGGGCGTGGTGGGCGGGCAGCGTTCGTCGTTCTCGTGGCAGGGCAAGCCGCTGCCGTTCGTGCCGTATGTCGACTTCGAGCAGGAGTTCCTGGGCTTCCAGACCGGCCAGCCGGTGCGCGTGCGCCGCCCGCACGACCGCGGGCGCGCCGCGCACCCGCAGCGCATCGACGCCGCGCGCATCCCGGTCGAGCAGTTCGCCGGCCCGCTGCTGGTGGTGGGCGGCCACGACGACCAGGTCTGGGACAGTGGCGGCATGGCCGCCAACATCCTGAAGAGCCGCGGCGCCGCCGGCCGCGAGACGGTGGCGCTGATCTACCGCGACGCCGGGCACGCGCTCAGCGGCAGCGGTTGGTCGCCGAGCACGCAGACCAACCTGGGCCCGATGCAGATGGGCGGGCAGCCCGCGGCCGACGCCCGCGCGCAGGCCGAGGCCTTCCTGCAGACGCTGGCCTTCCTGGCGCGCACGCTGCAGTAGGGCAGCCGGCTGCCTTGCACAATCGGGGGCATGCAACTCCCGATCGAATGGCTGCCCGCCGCAGGGCCCCCCGAGCAGTTGATGCTGCTGCTGCACGGCGTGGGCAGCAGCGGTGCCGCGATGGCGCCGCTGGCCCAGGCGCTGCGCGCCGAATTCCCGCAGGCCGCGCTGCTGGCGCCCGACGCGCCGCAGGCCTTCGACGGCCCGGGGGCTGCGGCCGGCGCACGGCAGTGGTTCTCGGTGCAGGGCATCGACGAGCACAACCGCAGCGCACGTGTTGATGCGGCGCTGCCCGGCCTGCTGGCGTGGATCCGCCAGACGCAGCAGCGGCTGGGCGTGGGCACGGCGGCCACCGCGATCGCCGGTTTCTCGCAGGGCGGCATCCTGGCGCTGCAGACCGCGCTGGTGGCCGACGGCCTGGCCGGGCGCGTGCTGGCCTTCGGCGCCCGCTTCGCGCAACTGCCGCAGCCGCCGCTGGCCGCGCCGCAGGCGACCACGCTGCACCTGTTCCACGGCAGCGCCGACACGGTGATCGCGGCGCAGCACACGCGCGACGCGCTGCAGGCGCTGGCCGCGCTGAATGGCGACGCCACGATGGACATCGCCGAGGGCGTGGGGCACGTGCTGCACCCGGCGCTGGTGCAGCGCGCCATCTTCCGCCTGCGCAACCACATTCCGGCGCGCACCTGGGCTGCGGCGATGGGCGCTGTGCCCGGCCTGCCGGCTTCCGACCACGACTGACTGCTCCCGACCGATGCTGTTCCTGCTGTCCCCCGCCAAGTCTCTGGACTACACCACCCCCGTGCCCGCCGCCGTGGCCCGGCAGGCCACCGAGCCGCAGTTCACTGCCCGCGCCGCCGAGCTGATCGCCGTGCTGCGCCAGAAGACGCCGGCCGAGGTGGCGTCGCTGATGGAGCTGTCCGACACGCTGGCGGCGCTGAACGTCGGCCGCTACGCCGCGTGGCAGCCGCAGTCCACGCCGGCCAACAGCAAGCCGGCGGTGCTGGCCTTCGACGGCGACGTCTACGGCGGTCTTGACGCGAAGACGCTGACGACCGCCGACCTGCGCTGGGCGCAGCAGCACCTGGTGCTGCTGTCGGGCCTGTACGGCGTGCTGCGCCCGCTGGACCGCCTGCAGCCCTACCGGCTGGAGATGGGCACGGCGCTGGCCACGCCGCATGGCAAGGATCTCTACGCCTACTGGGGAGACGCCGTGGCCGAGCACCTGAACGCGCTGCAGGCCGACGTTGCGCGCCCGGTGGTGGTGAACCTGGCCTCGCAGGAATACGCCCGCGTGGCGCTGCGCCCGGCGCTGCGCGCGCGTGTCATCGACTGCGTGTTCGAGGACTGGAAGGGCGACCGCTACAAGATCATCAGCTTCTTCGCCAAGCGCGCGCGCGGGCTGATGGCGCGTTATGCCGTGCAGCACCGCATCACCACGCCGAAGAAGCTGCTGGCCTTCGACGCTGACGGCTACGCCCACGCACCCGAGGTGTCCACGCCCGATCGGCTGGTGTTCCGCCGCCGCGTCTGACGGAGGAAAATGCCGGCCATGACCTCCGCCACGAACCAGACAGCCACCCAGACCGTCACCGACGAACTGCGCCGCTGGATCATCACCCAGGCCGAAGCCGGCTGCCGCCCGGAAGACGTCGTCGCCGCGATGATGCAAAGCGGCTGGGACGAGAACACCGCGATGACCGCGCTCGAGACCACGCTGCGCGAGCGGCTGGACGCGGTGGCCGCGGCGCGCCAGGCGCTGCCGCCGCAGGTGCCTGTGCCCGAGCCGGCGCTGGCGGGCTCGCCGCCGGCGCTGCTGGCCGGCGAGCACCGCATCGACGTGCTGGTGTCCATGCACAACCCGCGCGTGGTGGTGTTCGGCGGCCTGCTCACGCACGCCGAGTGCGACGCGCTGATGAACCTCGCCCGGCCGCGCCTGCTGCGCTCGGAGACCGTCGACAACAGCACCGGCGGCAGCGAGGTCAACGCCGCACGCACCAGCGACGGCATGTTCTTCGAGCGCGGCGAGACCCCGCTCATCACACGCATCGAGCAGCGCATCGCCGCGCTCGTGAACTGGCCGGTGATCAACGGCGAAGGGCTGCAGATCCTGCGCTACCGGCCCGGTGCCGAATACAAGCCGCACCACGACTACTTCGACCCGGCGCACCCGGGCAGCGCCACCATCCTCAAGCGTGGTGGCCAGCGCGTGGGCACGCTGGTGATCTACCTCAACACGCCCGAGGCCGGCGGCGGCACCACCTTCCCCGACGTGCACCTGGAAGTGGCGCCGGTGAAGGGCAACGCCGTGTTCTTCAGCTACGACCGGCCGCACCCGATCACGCGCACGCTGCACGGCGGCGCGCCCGTCACGCAGGGCGAGAAGTGGGTGGCGACGAAGTGGCTGCGCGAGGGCGAGTTCATCTGAGCCGCTCCCGCGGGCGCCGCGTCAGGCCAGCAGCAGCACCGCCCAGCCGCAGCCAGTGGACGCTGCCAGCGACAGCGCCACGCGCGTGCCGAAGCCGCCACCGCCGGCCGTGAAGGCCACCACGCTGCGTGTCAGCGCGTTGGTGCTCACGGCCAGCAGCACCGCCAGGCCGGCGTCGTCCAGCGCCACCTGACCGGTGGCGTGCAGGCCGCCGAGCGCGGTGACGCTGGCGTGTGCGTCGGCCAGCGCCGACAGCGCCACGCTCGCGAACACGCCTTGCACGCCGAAATGGCGCTGCGCCGCGCCCACCGCCAGCGTCACGGCCGACAGCAGCGCCGCCACCAGCAACGCTTCGCGCACGCGCAGCGGGCCGCCTTCCGGCGCCCGCTGCGCCGCCGCGGCTGCGGCGCCGCGGGCCCGCCACACGCCGCTGCCGGCCGCCACCAGCAGCGCCGCCAGGGCCGCTGGCGCGATGTGCCGGGCCAGCGGCGGCGACACCGCGGTCAGCATCAGCAGCGCCTGCACCCAGGTGGCGGCGGTGGATAGCATCGCGCCCGCCTCGCAGGCCGCCTGCCGCGCTGGTTCGGCGCGTGCCCGTGCGCCCATCGACGCCACGGTCGCGGTGCTGGAGACGAAGCCCGAGAACAGCCCCGACAGCGCCAGTCCGGCGCGGGCGCCGAACAGCCGCAGCGCCACGTGGCCGGCCGCCTGCAGCGCCAGGATCAGCAGCACCAGCAGCCCCAGCGTGCGCGGCTGCAGCCCGCCCAGCCAGGCCACCGGTGTGGCCGGCAGCAGCGGCAGCGCCACCAGCAGCAGCGCTGCCAGCAGCAGCGCGTCGTGCAGTTCGCCTTCGCTCAAGGCGCGCGTGGCGAAGCGGTGCAGGCGGTCGCGCGCGGCCAGCAGCACCGCCACCACCACCGCCGCCGCGGCGCCCGCGGCCGGCGCCTGCGCGCACAGCACGCCCACGAGATAGGTGACGACCAGTGCCAGCTCGGTGGTGAGCCCGGGGTCGCGCTGGCGCGCCACGAACTGGCTGCGTGCGTAGGCCACGCCCACCAGCACCAGCACCGCCAGCCCGCCCAGCGCCACCAGCAGCGGCTGCTGCAGCGTCTGCGCCAGGCCGCCGGCCAGCGCGGCCAGCGTGAAGCTGCGGATGCCGGCGGGCTCGCGGTCGCGGCCGCGGCCCTTGCGCCGCTCGCGTTCCAGGCCGATCAGCAGGCCGCTGCCCAGCGCCGCCGCCAGGCCCCAGAGCTCGGGGGCGGCCTGCGTCACACCGTCACGCGTTCGCCGTGTTCCGGCACGCGCACGCGCCAGTGCAGCGTGTCGGCGATGCGCGAGCGCATGGCGTCAGCGGCCTCGGGCTCGCCGTGCACCACGAAGGTCTGGCGCGGCGCCTGCGCCTGCCCGCCCAGCCAGGCCAGCAGTTCGCCGGCGTCGGCATGGCCCGAGAAGCCTTCGAGGTGGCTGACCTGCGCGCGCACCGGCACGTACTCGCCGTGGATCTTCACTTCGGTGGCGCCGGCCACCAGCTTGGCACCGCGGCTGCCGCCGACCTGGAAACCCGGGAACACGATGTGGTGCCTTGGCTCGGGCGCCATCGCCTTCAGGTGGTGCAGCACGCGCCCGCCGGTGGCCATGCCGCTGGCCGAGAGGATGACGCTCGGGTAGCGCGAGCGCACCAGCCGCATCGACTGCTGCGGCGTCTCGACCATGCGAACGCCGTCCACGAGCGAGCGCACCTCGGCCGGCTTCACGCGCAGCAGTGCACCGTGCTTGCGGTAGAGCGTGGTGGCGGCGACCGCCATCGGGCTGTCCAGGAAGATCGGCAGGTCTTCGGGGATCAGCCCGCGGCGGCGCAGCCGCTGCAGCACCAGCAGCAGCGCCTGGGCGCGGCCCACCGCAAACGTCGGCATCAGCACCGAGCCGCCGCGGCCGATGGTGTCGCGCACGATGGCGCCCAGGCGCTCCATCACGTCTTCGGGCGGGTGCTGGCGGTTGCCGTAGGTCGACTCGACCAGCAGCACGCCGGCCTCGGGCAGCGGCGCGGGCGGCGGCATCAGCAGGTCGTTGCTGCGGCCGACGTCGCCGCTGAAGACCAGGCTGTCGTCGCCGTGGCGCACCTGCACTGCGCAGGCCCCCAGCAGGTGGCCCACCGGGTGCAGCTGCACCGTCACCGGGCCCAGCGGCAGCACGCGGCCCGGGGCCAGCGGCACCAGCTGTGCCAGCGCACGGCGGGCGTCGGCCTTGGTGTACAGCGGCAGCGCCTTGGCGTGGCGCGAGTAGCCGTAGCGGTTGGCGCGGCGCGCGTCTTCTTCCTGCAGGTGCGCGCTGTCGAGCAGCAGCACCTCGGCCAGCGCGCAGGTGGCGGGGCTGGCGTAGACGCGGCCGCGCCAGCCGGCCTTGGCCATCGCCGGCAGGAAGCCGCTGTGGTCGAGATGGGCGTGGCTCAGCACGATGGCGTCCACGCCCAGCAGCTCGGGGCCGGGCGGCGCCCAGTTGCGTTCGCGCAGCACCTTGAAGCCCTGGTACAGGCCGCAGTCGAGCAGCAGGCTGAGGCCGCCGACGTCGACGCGGTGGCGCGAGCCGGTGACGCTGTCGGCAGCGCCGAGAAAGTGCAGTTGCATCAGGTGCTCCGTCCCAGGGTTTGCAGTCGGGCCGACGACAGGACATGCACGCCGGGCCCGGCCTCGGCGGCCGCGCGCAGCAGCGCACGCGCCACGGTGGCCGCCTCGATCGGCCGCCAGGCCGCCGGCACCAGCCGGCCCAGCGGTGCGGTGAGCGCGTGGCCCCACTGCTCGCCGCGGCGCACGGGTTGCCCGAGCGCGGCGCGGTCGCCCACCAGCAGCGAGGGCCGCGCCAGCAGCAGCGTCTGGAAGCCCAGCGCCTGCAGCGCCAGCTCGGCCTCGCCCTTGACGCGGCTGTAGAAGTTGCGCGACTGCGCATCGGCACCCAGCGCCGACACGGCCGCGAAGCAGCGCACGCCCGCGGCGCGCGCGGCGGTGGCAAAGGCCAGCACGGCGTCGAAGTCCACCGCGCGGAAGGCCGCCTGCGAGCCGGCCACGGCGATCGTCGTGCCCAGCGCACACCAGGCTGTGCGCGCCGGGGGCAGGGCCGGCAGCGCGGTGAAGTCCACCACTTGCTCGGCCACCAGCGGCTGCGGCGGGCCGCTGGCGCCGGGCTTGCGCACCAGCGCCGTCAGCCGGCCCGGGCCGGGCCACTGGCGCACGAGCTCGCGGCCCACCAAGCCCGAGGCACCTGCCAGCACAGCGTCGTCGTCCATCGCCCGATCCTAGCCCCTCGCCCTGCAGCGGCTGCGCCTGCGCCTGCGTGTTGTCGCGCATTGCCGCATCGCAGCACCGCACCTAGACTGGCCCGATGCTTGCCGAACACAACGACCTCGTCACCCGCATCGGCCCGGGCACGCCCTGCGGCGACCTGATGCGCCGCTACTGGCAGCCCGCCGCGCTGCTGGACGAATTCGACCCGCGCCTGGACCCGCGCATGGACCAGCGCCCGGTGAAGGCCGTGCGCCTGCTGGGCCAGGACCTGGTGCTGTTCCGCGACGCTGCGGGGCAGTTCGGCCTGCTCGACCGCGACTGCCCGCACCGCGGTGCCGACCTCGCCTTCGGCCGCATCGAGCCCGACGGCCTGCGCTGCCCGTTCCACGGCTGGAAGTTCGCGCCCGACGGCCGCTGCCTGGAGACACCGGCTGAACCGATGGGTTCGACCCTGTGCCAGCGCGTGCGCCAGCGCAGCTACCCGGTGCAGGTGCGCGCCGGCGTGGTCTTCGCGTACCTGGGCCCCGAAGGCAGCACGCCGCCGGCGCTGCCGGCCTTCGACGCCTTCACCGCGCCGGCCAGCCACAGTTTCGCGTTCAAGGGGCTGTGGCACTGCAACTGGCTGCAGGCCTTCGAGGTCGGCATCGACCCCGCGCACCCGAGCTTCCTGCACCGCTACCTGCAAGACGAAGACAGCGACGAGGCCAAGGCCTACGGCCGCCAGTTCCGCGCGGCCAGCGCCGGCAGCGTGGGCGGCGAGCGCTGGCCCATGACGCGCGTAATGCGCGAGGTCTGCAGCCCCGAGATCCACCACGCGCAGGTCGCACCAGGCCTCACGCGGCTGACGACGCTGCGGCACATCGACGACGCGCTGACGCATGTGCGCGTGACGCACGCGGCGTTTCCGCACACCTTCGTGATCCCGCTGTCGGAGACCGTCACCATCACGCAGCTGCACGTGCCGGTGGACGACACGCACACCTACTGGTATTCGTTCTTCACCAGCTTCGCCGGTCCGCTGGACAAGGAGACCATGCGCCGCCAGCGCCTGGCCCACATGACCCTGCCCGACTACGTGCCGGTGCATGGCCGACACGACCACTGGAACTTCAACCCCGAAGAGCAGCGCACGCGCACCTTCCTGGGCATGGGCGAGGAAGACATCAACCTGCACGACCAGTGGGCGGTGGAGAGCATGGGCGCCATCCAGGACCGCACGCGCGAGCACCTGGGCACCAGCGACAAGGTCATCCTGGCGCACCGGCGGCTGCTGCTGCAGGCCATCGAGACCGTGCGCCAGGGCGGCACGCCGCCGATGGCACTGAGCGCCGAGCAGGCTGCCGCGCTGCGGGGCCCCGACACGATGGACTGCATCGCACCGGCCACCGGCTGGGAAGCACACTGGCAGGCGCAGGCGGCCGCCAAGCGCGCCGGTGCGGCGTGGCTGCAGGCGGACAACACGGCGGACAGCACGGTCCCTTCGGACACGCCGGCATGAGCTGCTTCGCGCAGCGCTGCGGTGTCTTCGACGCCGCAGCGGCCGAACGCGTGCAGCAGGCCGCGCGCGACTGGGGCCTGGACCAGGTGCGCATCGCCTGGGGCGACCTGCATGGCGCCTGGCGCGGCAAGACCCTGATGCCCGGCGCACTGCGTGCGGCGTTCGAAGACGGCGTCGGCATGGTCAGCACGCTGCTGCTGAAGGACAGCGCGGACCGCACCGCGCTGCCGGTGTTTGCCTCGGGCGCGCTGCAGGGCCTGCCGGGCCTGCCCGGCCTGGGCCGCGCCAACAACGTGCTGCTGCTCCCCGACCCCGACAGCTTCCGCGTGCTGCCCTGGGCGCCGGGCACCGGCTGGCTGCAGGCCCAGCCCTGGTTCGAGGACGGCAGCCCGGTGCCGATCGACCCGCGCGGGGTGCTGCAGGCGGCGCTGAAGCGGCTGGCCGATGCCGGCTTCGGCCTGACCTGCGGGCTGGAGGTCGAGTTCCACGTCTACCGCATCACCGATGCCCGCGACGACCCCGCGCAGGCTGCCTGGCCGGCCGAGCCGCCCGCGGTGGCGCTGCTGCACCCGGGCTGGCAGTTGCTGAGCGAAGCCCACGCCGATGCCTGCGACGCCGTGCTGGCCCTCGTGCGCCGCACCGCGCAGGGGCTGGGCCTGCCGCTGCGCTCGCTGGAGATCGAGATGGGCCCGAGCCAGTTCGAGGCCGTGTTCGACGCCACCGACGCGCTGGCCGCGGCCGACCAGATGCTGCTGTTCCGCAATGGCGTGCGCCAGGCGCTGCGGCGCGCCGGCTTTCTCGCCACCTTCGTCTGCCGGCCGCCCTTCGACACCATCATGTCCAGCGGCTGGCACCTGCACCAGTCGCTGCGGCGGCTGGCGGATGGCAGCAATGCCTTCGTGCCTGGTGGGGATGGCGACGCACCTGCCAGCCGCGACGACGCGCGCCACTGGCTGTCGGCCACCGGCAGCGCCTGGCTCGCCGGCCTGCTGGCGCACGCGCGCGGCGCGGCCCTGTGCGCGGTGCCCACCGTGAACGGCTACGAACGCTTCCGCCCCAACAGCATGGCGCCGGTGGCGGTGCAGTGGGGCCGCGACCACCGTGGCACGATGCTGCGCGTGCTGGGCGGACCGGGCGACGCGGCCACGCGCATCGAGAACCGGCTCGGCGAGCCGCTGGCCAACCCGTACCTGTACATCGCCTCGCAGGTGCATGCGGGGCTCGACGGCCTGCAGCGCGGCCTGCAGCCGCCGCCCGCCACCGACGCCCTGGACGGCAGCACGCCGACCGACGCCGCGCAGGGCCTGCCCACCGGCCTGCCGGAGGCCATCGCCGCCTTCGAGGCCGACACCACCCTCAGCGGCGGGCTGGGCGTGCCGATGGCCGCCGCGTACAGTGCCGTCAAGCGCGCCGAGCAGGCGCGCCATGCAGAAGCCGAGGACAAGCCCGCCTGGCAGCGGCGCGAGTACTTCGGCCGCTACTGAGCTCCACCATCACCACGACCATCACTGCGACCGACACCGCGATCCGGAGGGACCCGATCTTGCGACTTCTCATCCTGCTGGCGCAGGCCTGCGCCGTGCTGGCCGGCTGCCTGCTGACCGTCATCACGCTGATGACCTGCGCCAGCCTCATCGGCCGCAACACCACCGGCTGGACCATCGTCGGCGACTTCGAGCTCTCGGGCGCTGCGGCGGGTGCGGCCATCGCGCTGTTCCTGCCCTGGTGCCAGGTCAAGCGCGGCAACATCATCGTCGACTTCTTCACCGCCCGCGCCTCGGCCGCCACGCATGCGGCGATGGACCGCCTCGGCGCGCTGCTGTATGCGCTGGTGATGGCGCTGATGGCCTGGCGCACCGCGGTGGGCGGGCTGAGCGCGTGGCAGTCGCAGTCGGGCACGATGATGCTGGGCCTGCCCGAGTGGATCGTCTACGCCGGCATGGTGCCGCCGCTGGTGCTGTGCGTGGTGATCGGCTGCGTGCAGGCCGTGCGCGGCTTCGAGGGCCTGACCGCGGCTTCGGAGGCCCGCGCATGACGCCGATTGCGCTGACCGTGCTGATCTTCGCCACCATGCTGGTGCTGATGGCGGTGCGCGTGCCGATCGCGATCGCGATGTTCGCGGCCGGTGCGCTGGGCTACGTGCTGAAGGCGGGCTGGCTGCCGCTGGCGAGCTTCCTCAACACGCAGGCCTTTGCGCGCTTTGCCAGCTACGACCTGAGCGTGATCCCGCTGTTCATCCTGATGGGCAACTTCGCCACGCAGGGCGGCATCTCGAAGGCCTTGTTCAACTTCGCGGCGGCGGTGATGGGCCGCTTCCGCGGCGGGCTGGCGATGGCCTCGGTGCTGGCCAGCGCGGCCTTCGGCGCCATCTGCGGCTCGTCGGTGGCCACGGCCGCCACCATCACGCAGGTGGCCCTGCCCGAGATGCGCCGCCACGGCTACAGCGGCCGCCTGGCCACGGGCACGCTGGCGGCCGGCGGCACGCTGGGCATCCTGATCCCGCCGTCGGTGCCGCTGGTCATCTACGCCATCCTGACCGAGCAGAACATCGCCAAGCTGTTCGCCGCGGCCATGGTGCCCGGACTCATCGCGATGCTCGGCTACATGCTCGCCATCGGCATCTACGTGCGCCTGGTGCCGGGCCACGCGCCCACGCACGCCAGCGCCGACACCCCGAAGCTCGACGCCGGCCTGCTGTGGGGCGTGGGGCCGATCGCGGCGATCTTCGTGCTGGTGTTCGGCGGCATCTACACCGGCAAGTTCACGCCGACCGAAGGCGCTGCGGTGGGCGCTGCGGCCACCTTCGTCGCGGCGCTGGCCAAGCGCGAGATCACCTGGGCCAAGTTCAAGCAGTGTTTCTACGCCACGGCCGAGAGCTCGGCGATGATCTTCCTGATCTTCCTCGGCGCCGACCTGATGAACTCGGCGCTGGCGCTGACGCAGGTGCCGGCGCAACTGGCCAGCGTGGTGGGCGGCTGGGGGCTGAGCCCGCTGCTGGTGGTGAGCGCCATCCTGCTGTTCTACGTGGTGCTGGGCGCGGTGATGGACGAGCTGTCGATGATCCTGCTGACCATCCCGATCTTCTTCCCGATGGTGATGGGCCTGGACTTCGGCATGCCCAAGGAAAGCGTGGCGATCTGGTTCGGCATCATGGTGCTGATGACGGTGGGCTTCGGCCTGCTCGCGCCGCCGGTGGGGCTGAACGTCTACGTCGTCAACGGGCTCGCGAAGAACGTGCCCATCGGCGAGAGCTACCGCGGCGTGCTGCCCTTCCTGGCCAGCGACGTGCTGCGCACGCTGCTGCTGCTGTTCTTCCCCGCGGTGTCGTTGTGGCTGGTGAAGGTGCTGGTGTAGCGGGGCCGGGGCCTCTTCAGCGCCTGCCCGGCTGCGCCAGCAACGGCCGCGCCACCGCCACGTAGGCATCCAGCGCCGCCAGGCTGGCCGGCGGCACCGGGCGCAGCGGGGAGTTGCTGGCGGCGGTCGGCCGCGCCGGGTCGGGCTGGAAGGCCAGCATCGCCGCCAGCAGTGCGTCGCGGTCTGCCGCCGGCAGATCGGGCCGCGCCAGGAACAGCGGGCCCGGGATGCCGCCGATGCGCGCCAGCACGCGTTCCCCGCGCGGCGTGCTGGCGGGCACGGTGGCCAGCTGCGTGGTGGCGGCAACGAAGGCACTGATCTCCTGGCGCTCCAGTGCGTACAGCGCCGCGTTCACCGAGGCCTGCACCACCACCGTCACCGCGCTGTCCAGGCCCTGCGCCTGCAGCCATGCGTGGCCCACGGTGGCCGTGAGCGACAGCGCGTCGAGCATGCCCACGCGCTGGCCGCGCAGGTCGCCGATGCTGCGCACCGGGCCGGCGCCGCGCACGCCGACGACCACTTCCACGCGCTCTTCGGGGCCGGCCAGCATCTGCCAGCGCCAGTCCAGCATCGCCAGCCGCGCCAGGTGCGCAGGCAGCTGCACCACGTCGTGCTCGCCGTGCCGGGTTTCGGCGATCAGGCTGTGGAAGTCGCGCGAGGTCACCATCTCCACCGGGCGCTGCAGCTGGCGCTCGAGGTGCTCGCGCAGCGGGCGGAACGCGGCCAGCAGCGCGGCCGGTGACAGGAACGGCGCCAGCGCGATGCGCAGCGGGCCGGGCGGCGCGGCCGCACTGCTGGCGCTGGCCAGGGCCCAGCCCGTGCCCAGCAGCGCCAGGCTGGCGCGCCGAGTCGTCATCGCGGCTCCCCCGGGGACGGCGGGCGCCGGGCGAACACGTCGTCCAGCCGCGCCAGCAGCGCCGCCACGTCGATCGGCTTGGTCAGGTAGGCCTGGAAGCCGGCGGCGAGTGCGCGGCGGATGTCCGCCGGCATGGCGTTGGCGCTCAGCGCCAGCAGCGGCAGCGCGCGCGTGGCGGGCTCGTGCTGCATCTGGCGGCACAGCTCCACGCCGTCCAGCCCCGGCAGGTCGATGTCGATCAGCGCCAGGTCCAGCGTGCCCGTGCGCGCGCCGTCCTGGGCCTGCTGCAGGCCGCGGCGGCCGTCGGTCGCCACCTCGAGCTGCCAGCCCGGCCGCAGGCGCAGCACCTGGCGCAGCAGTTCCACGTTCGACGGGTTGTCCTCCACGTACAGCAGGCGGCGCACGGTGCTGTCGGAGGCGGGCGCCGCGGCGAGCGGCTGCGCCGGCACGGGTGCCGTGACCAGCGGCGCCGCGCACGCGGGCAGCGCGACGCTGAAGACCGAGCCCACGCCGGGCTGCGACTGCACGCCGAGCGCGCCGCCCATCAGGTCGACCAGGCGCCGCGTGATGACGAGGCCGATGCCCGTGCCCTCGGTGGCCTCGCCTTCGGCCACGAAGCGCGTGAAGGGCTGGTACAGCTGCTGCAGCTGCTCGGGCAGGAAGCCGCGGCCGGTGTCGCGCACCGTGAGCACGCGGCGCCCGCCTTCGGGCGGCTGCAGGGCCAGCGTGACGCTGCCGCCGTCGCGGTTGTACTTGACGGCGTTGCTGAGCAGGTTCGTCAGCACCTGCTTGAGCCGCTTGCGGTCGCCCAGCACCCAGGCGCCGCCGGCTTCGGCGGCCGGCGGGTGCAGCGTGATGCCGCGCGCCTCGGCCTGGGCCCGCAGCAGCGGCAGCGTCTCGGCGGCCAGCGCGCCCAGCTCCACGGGTTCGAGCGATGTGGTCATGGCGCCGGCCTCGATGCGCGCCAGGTCGAGCACGTCGTTGATCAGCGCCAGCAGATGCCAGCCCGCGGCCTCGATCTGCTGCAGCCGGCCCAGGTCGGTCTCGTTCAGGCGCTGCTGCTCCAGCGACAGCAGCTGCGAGAAGCCGAGGATGGCGTTCAGCGGCGTGCGCAGCTCGTGGCTCATGCGCGAGAGGAACTCGCTCTTGGACTGGCTGGCCCGCTCGGCCTCGTCCTTGGCGCGCTGCAGCTCGGCGGTGCGCTCGCGCACGCGCTGCTCCAGGCGTTCGTTGCTGTCGCGCAGCTGCTGTTCGGCTTCGACGTGCGGCGTGATGTCGGTCAAGGTGGCCAGCGCGGCCCAGGGGCTGGACTCGCCGACGCGCCGCAGCGGCGAGGCATTGACGCTGACCCAGGAGCTGCTGCCGTCGGGCCGCTCGATGCGCACGCGGCGGTCGCGCTCGGGCTGGCCCGACTGCAGCGCCAGCCGCGTGGCGCGGCGGTCTGCGGGCACGAGCCGGCCTTCGCTGTCCAGCAGCCGCGCGCCGGCCGCAGCGGGGTCGAACGGGACGCCCGGCTGGCGCTGCATGGCGTGCAGCCGCAGGAAGGTCTCGTTGCAGTCGATGAGGCGGTTCTCGCGGTCGACGATGACGAAGCCCTCGCTGAGCGTGTCGAGCACGCCGCGCAGGAACTGCTGGTTGTCCTGCAGTTCGGTGAGCTGGCTCTGCACCGCCTGCGCCATGCGGTTGAAGGCACGGGCCAGCTCGTCGAGTTCCTGCACGTGGCTGGGCGGCAGCCGGGTGGCGTAATCGCCGTCGGCGACGCGGCGGCTGGCGGTGGACAGCTGCTTGAAGCCGCGGCTGAGCCAGCCCATGCCCAGCGCCAGCAGCAGCATGCCGCTCAGCAGCACGCTGGCGCCGATGGCCAGGCCGTTGCGCCACAGGCGTTCGCGCGCCAGCGCCAGCGCGTCGGTGCGGATGCCGAAGCGCACCAGGCCCAGGGGCTGGCCGGCCAGCTGCACCGGCACCTCGGCCACGCGCTGGTCTCCCGGCACTGCCTCCGGCGGCGTGCCAGCGCGGGCGACGACACGCTGGCGCGTGTCGAGCAGCTCGACGAACTCGAGGTTGCGGCTGCGCATGTTCTGCTCGACCAGCTCGGTGATGGTCGGGTAGTCGCGCACCGCCAGCAGCGGCCCGAGTGCCGCCACCAGCAGCGGTGCGTAGGCTTGCTGCTCTTCCTCGAAGCGCTCGTCCAGCACCTGCTGCAACTGGTGCTGCGCGTTCCATAGCAGCAGCAGCGCCATGGCCGCAAAGGTGACCAGGCTGACCAGCAGGTACTGACTGCGCAGGGTGCGGAACAAGCCGAGGTGATCCGGGGAGTCGGGTTGCCGGGGATTCTCGCGCATCGCCATCGCGGGATCGGCACTGCACAGCGCCGTGCCGTGCCGAGGTGGATCAGGGTAAACCGCGAAGCCCCGGCGCAGGGGCGGGGGCTACCTTCGGCGCTTCACCATCACCCGCCGGAGACCGCTTCGATGAAACGCCGTTCCCTGCTGCAAGGCGCCGCCGCCGCAGCCACCCTGGGCACCCCGCTGGCCGCGCTGGCCCTGCAGACCGTGACGCTGAAGTTCCACACCTTCATGTCGCCGCAGTCGAACGTGTGGCTGCTGATGCACAAGCCCTGGATGGAGAAGGTCGAGAAGGACTCCGGCGGCCGCATCAAGTTCGAGGGCTACCCGGCGATGCAGCTCGGCGGCACGCCGGTGCAGCTGTACGACCAGGCGCGCGACGGCGTCGTCGACGTGGTGTGGACGCTGCCGGGCAACACCGCCGGCCGCTTCCCGCGCATCGAGGCCTTCGAGCTGCCGTTCATGATGAACAACGCCGAGGCCACGTCCAAGGCCTACTGGGAATACGTGCAGACCGTCGCCCCCGACGAGTTCAAGGACACGCACGTCGTCGCGCTGCACGTGCACGGCCCGGGCATGTTCCATTCCGCCAGCAAGCAGATCAAGACCGCGGCCGACCTGCGCGGCATGAAGGTGCGCGGCCCGACGCGCCAGGTCACGAAGATGCTGGGCTCGCTGGGCGCCATTCCTGTGGGCATGCCGCTGCCGGGCATTCCCGACGCTTTAAGCAAGGGCACCATCGAGGCCTGCGTGATCCCCTGGGAAGTGGTGCCGTCGGTCAAGGTGCACGAGCTGACCAAGTTCCACAGCGAATTCGACGGCAGCGGCCCGGCGCTCTACACCACCACCTTCGTGATGGCGATGAACAAGGCCAAGTACGAGGGCCTGGCACCCGACCTGAAGAAGGTGATCGACGCCAACTCGGGCATGGCCACCTCGGCCTGGCTGGGCAAGACGCAGCAGGGCAACGACGCCAACGGCCGCAAGAGCGCCGTCGACCGCGGCAACAGCATCTACACCATCAGCGCCGCCGACCGCGAGCAGTTCATCAAGCAGTCGGCCCAGATCGACGACGAGTGGGTGGCCGACATGGGCAAGCGCGGTTTCGACGGCAGGAAGCTGCTGCAGACCGCGCGCGACCTCATCGCAAAGCACGGAAAAGCCTGAGGCGCGTCCTGCGCCTTCATCAAGCTTCCCGCCCTGGATCCGGCTCCGCCGGCCCAGCGGCGGACAGCCCCCTCGGGGGGTAGCGAGCGCCAGCGAGCTCGGGGGCTCCCCTGCGCGAGCTCGGGGGCTAACGTTTCAGCAGCTCCTGCAGCTTGTCTCCCAGCCGCTGCCTGGCGTCGTCCTTGGCCTTGTCCAGGGCCTCGCGGGCCTTGGGCTCGAGCTTCTGCTTCGCCAGGTCGCGCGCCATGCTGCTGAACTCGACGCGGTAGCGCAGCGCGTCGAACGGCCCCTGCAGCCGCACCGGGATGGTCTGGCCGCGCAGGGCCTGCAGATCGGGGCCGCCCTGGCCCTGCAGCGTGGCCACCACCGTGGCCTGCACCAGGTAGTCCAGCGCGCGGCGGCCGAGGTCGATGTCGCCGTTGCCGCCCACGCGCAGCAGCGGCGACGTGGCCTGCAGGTCGTCGTTGCGCGCCACGCCGTCGCGGATGCGGAAGCTGGCAGTCAGAGCGCTGAAGTCGGTGCTCTCGGCCGCACTGGCGCTGCCGGCCTGCGCCTCGCCGCCGGTGAGCTGCGCCCGTGCGCGGCGCAGCGTCTGCGCCACGTTGATGCCACGCACCATGCCGTCGCGCAGGGCCACGCGGGCGCCGCCTTGCAGCGCGCCTGGCAGCGCGGCGGTGCTGCGGCCCTGCGTGGCGACGTCGAGCACCACGTCGCCCACGCCTTCCAGCGGTGCCGGCTGCGCCAGCAGGTCGGCCAGCAGCGGGCCCACGCGCACGCCGGTCAGCGCGCTCTGCAGCGTGAAGCGGGGCGCCACCGCGGGCGTGGCCGCCACCTGCACGCCCGCGCGGCCCGAGAGCTTGCCGCCGTAGAGCTGCGCCGCCAGCCCGGCCAGCTCGATGCGGCCGCCGGCGGCGCGCAGGTCGGTGCGCAGCGCGGTGGTCTTCAGCCCCGCCACCTGCAGCGCACCCACGCGCACGGCGCCGCGCGCGTCCAGGGCCGCCAGTGCCGACAGGTCCAGCGGCACGTCGGCCGGTGGCGCGCTGGCGGCCGCGGCCGGCGCGGGGCTGCGGTAGCGGTCGAGGTCGATCTGGTCGACTTCCAGGTCGAAGCGCAGCGCCGCGGGCGTGAAGCTCGCCAGGCCCAGCTTGGCCTGGAACTGGCTGCGGTCCAGACGGCCGGCCAGCGTGCTGTCCACGCGCTGCCGCGGCAGGTCGAGCGTGACGCTGCCGGCGCTGCGCAGCTGCAGGGGGCCGGAGTCGGCCTGCAGTTCCAGCGCCGGGGCCTGCAGCACACGGCCGGCCCAGGTGGCGCTGGGCACGGTCAGCCGCAGCTGCAGGCCGGCCAGCGTGGCGACGCGGCCCGCGACTTCCGCGCGCAGCGTCTCCAGCGTGATGCGGTCGAAGGCCGGCGTGGCCGTCACGCGCGCCTGCAGCTGCAGCGTGGTGTCGAGCTGCGGCGCGTCGCCGGCCAGCCGGCCCTGGAACTGCAGGTCCACCGGCAGCCCGGGCACGACGCGGCCACTGCGCAGGCTGGCCTGCGACAGCGTGAGCTGGCGCGGGCCGCCGCGGTCGTCCAGCCGCAGCGTGGTGTCGGTGATGGCGATCCCGGCGACGTCGAACTGCAGCGGCCGCGCCGGGGGCACCACCGTCGATGCCGCCGGTGCGGGGACCGGGGTGGTGCTGCCCGCCAGGCCCAGCAGGTCGTCGATGCTGGTGCTGCCGTCGGCGTTGCGCACCAGCTGCAGCTCGAGGCCATCGACCTCGATGCGGTCCACCACCAGCTGCCGCCGCAGCAGCGGCCACAGCGCCACCGCGACCTGCGCCGAGCGCAGCGCGGCAAAGGGCTCGCTGCTGCGCGGTGCCGACAGCGTGACCGCGCCGACGCGCGCACCCAGCGTCGGGAACAGGCGCAGCTCCACCGGCCCGGGAACGGCCAGCGTGCGGCCGGTGCGCGCCTGCACCTGCTCGACCAGCCAGGCCTTGTGGGCGTCGGCGTCGAAGGTGGCAATGAACAGGCCGATGGCGGCCAGCAGCAGCGCCAGCAGGGCGGCGGCGGCGATGAGGACGAACTTCAGCAGGCGGGGCATGGCTGCAAGGGTGCCACCAACCCGGCTCCCTGGCGTGTGCGACTGTGTCTGCGCAGGGGGCAACCCCCAAGAAAAGTGGGGCCGGTGCCCGCGGCACGGGCGCCGGCCCCGAAGGTCGCGGCCCCTTCGTGGGGTTGTGCCCCGGGGTCGCTGGAGGAGGGTCGATCAGGAGCAGACACAGGAGACCTGCTCCGGAAGCCAATGTAGGCCGCCACCCCCGCCTTGCCAACTGTCGGATGACGGACGGTGGCCGCCGCGGGACGAGCCGCGCCCGGCTGCGACGGGCTGCTGCCGTTGCGTCCGGGCCGGCGTCGTCAGGCCGCCGCGCTGCCGGCCGTGCGCCCCAGCCAGGCCGCGCCGCGCACGCCCGAGGCATCGCCGTGCAGACTGAGCCGCAGCGGCGTGCGCACCGGCTCGCGCACGCCGCCGGAAAACACCCAGTCACTCCAGCGCGCCTGCACGCGGTCCACCAGCCCGGGCAGGCGCGACAGCCCGCCGCCGAGCACCACCACGTCGGGGTCGAGCAGGTTCACCACCGCCGCCAGCGCGCGGGCCAGGCGGCCGGCGTGGCGGTCCAGCGTGGCCTGCGCCGCAGCGTCGCCGGCCAGGGCCGCGGCGGCAATTGCAGGGCCATCGAGCATGCCGCCGTGATGCAGCGCGTGGTCGCGCGCGAGGCCGGGGCCGCTGACCAGGGTCTCGATGCAGCCGCTGCGGCCGCAGTAGCAGGGCAGCAGCGGGTCCTCACCGGGCGCGCCCCAGGGCAGCGGGTTGTGGCCCCACTCGCCGGCCAGGCGGTTCGGGCCGGTGAGCACGCGGCCGTCGACCGCGATGCCGGCGCCGGTGCCGGTGCCCAGGATCACCGCGAAAACGACGCCGAAGCCGGCGCCGGCGCCGTCGGTGGCTTCCGACAACGCCAGGCAGTTGGCGTCGTTGGCCAGTGCCACAGGCTGGCCCAGCAAGGCCACCAGGTCCCGCTGCAGCGGTCGGCCGTTCAGGCAGGTGGAGTTGCAGTTCTTCATCAGGCCACCGGCTGCCAGCGCGCCCGGCGTGCCGATGCCGATGCTGCACGGGCCCGGCACCGCAGCACGCGCCGCCTCGGCGAGCGCGGCGATGGCCTGCAGCGTGGCGGTGTAGTCGCCCTGCGGGGTGGCGATGCGCTGGCGCCAGCGCGGCGTGCCGGCGGTGTCCAGCACCACGGCCTCGATCTTGGTGCCGCCGAGGTCGATGCCGAGTGCGTGGGCGGGCGCCGGGCCCGGGGCGTTCACCCGCATGCGTTCGGTGCGGGTCAGATCGGCTGCGTGCGCGCCTGCAGCCAGGCCAGCGCGGCGCCCGACACCCGCGGCGCCAGGCGCTCGCGCACGGCGGCGTGGTAGCGGTTGAGCCAGTCGATCTCGTCGGCGCGCAGCAGGCTACGCTCGATGCAGCGCGTGTCGATCGGGCACAGCGTCAGCGTCTCGAATTCCAGGAACTCGCCGAACACGCCGTCGGTGGCGGCCGGCACGTTGAGCACCAGGTTCTCGATGCGCACGCCCCACTGGCCGGGGCGGTAGACGCCGGGTTCGATGCTGGTGATCATGCCCGGCTCCATCGCCATGTGCGGCTCGGCCACGGCCTTGCTGATGCTCTGCGGGCCTTCGTGCACGTTCAGGAAGTAGCCCACGCCGTGGCCGGTGCCGTGGCCGAACTCGATGCCCTCGGCCCACAGCGGCGCGCGCGCCAGGCTGTCGAGCATGGGGCTCAGCGTGCCGCGCGGGAAGCGCGCACGCGACAGGTTCATCGTGCCCTTCAGCACCAGCGTGTAGTCGCGCCGCATCGCCGCGCTCACGGTGCCGATGGGCCACACGCGCGTGATGTCGGTGGTGCCGCCCAGGTACTGGCCGCCGCTGTCGATGAGCAGCAGGCCGTCGCCTTCGATCACGGCGTGGCTGTCGTCGGTGGCGCGGTAGTGCGGCATCGCGCCGTTGGCGTTGAAGCCGGCGATGGTGGAGAAGCTCAGGCCCACGAAGCTGGCGCGGCGCGCACGCGCGGCCGAGAGCTGCTCGTCCACCGTCAGCTCGGTGATGCGTTCACGGCCCAGCGCGGCCTCGAACCAGGCGTAGAACTCGCACATCGCGGCGCCGTCCTCGGCCATCGCCTCGCGCACGAAGGCGGCTTCCTCGGCCGTCTTGCGGCTCTTGGCCAGCGTGCTGGGGTTGATGGCTTCCACCACGGTGGCTGCCGCGCCCACACGTTCACGCAGGCCCCAGGTGATGCGCTTGGGGTCCACCAGCAGCGTGTCGCCGGCACCCAGCGCTGCCAGCGCCACCGGCGCCTCGGCGTAGGGCGCCACCGTGATGCCGTCGGCCGCCAGCGTGGCCTGCAGCGCGGCGTCGATCTTGCCGTCGGCCACGAACAGCGTCGCGCCGCGGCCGTCCACCAGCAGGTGCGCCAGGAACACGGGGTTGTAGGTGACGTCGCTGCCGCGCAGGTTGGTGATCCAGGCGATGTCGTCGACGGTGCTGACGAAGTGGTGCGTGGCGCCGGCGCGTGCCATGCCGTCGCGCACCGTGGCCAGCTTGGCGCTGCGCGGCAGCGGCGCCTGCGGCGCGCGGTGTTCGTAGACGGGCTGCGTCGGCAGGCCGGGGCGGTCGGGCCAGATGGCGTCGAGCAGGTCGAGGTCGGTGCGCAGGCGTACGCCGGCGGCGTCCAGCGCGGCCTGCAGCGCCTTCGCCGCAGCCAGGCCCAGCACCTGGCCATCGACCGCCACCGTGGCGCCGCGCGGCACCTGCTGCGCCAGCCAGTCCAGGTGCAGCGCCGAGTTGCCGGTGGGGATCTTCACCAGGTCGATGCCGGTGCCGGCCAGTTCGGCCTCGGCCTGCACCCAGTAGCGGCTGTCGGCGAACAGCGCCGCACCCTGCACCGTGACCACCAGCGTCGCCATCGAGCCCGTGAAGCCCGACAGCCACTGCCGGCCCTGCCAGCGCTCGGGCAGGTATTCGCTGAGGTGCGGGTCGGCCGACGGCACCAGCAGCGCGAACACGCCCTGCCGGGACAGTTCCTCGCGCAGCTGGGTGATGCGCAGGCGGATGGGGGAGGTGCGGGTGTCCATGGCGGCGGCTTTCTGCAGGGTTCGGCGCGCGGCCGACAAGCGCCGGATTCTAGGAGCCCTGGCTCTGCCGTGCCGGGTCGGGTAGGCCGGCCAGGCGTGCCAGCACGCGCTTGCGCACCAGGTGGATGTGGGCGCGCAGGTCGTACAGCTCGTTGGTGTACGACAGGGGCACGCCGATGTGCTCGGTCTGCGTGTCCAGGCGGTCCAGTTCGGACTGCAGCCGGCGCAGTTCGGCGGCGTCGGGCGCGGCGTGTTCCAGCGCCTGCTCCACCGCGCGCAGGTTGGCGTACCAGCGGAACACGCGCGAGCGCACGCGCAGCTCCACCAGTGGCGGCACGATGCGCGACAGCGGCAGCAGCGCCGCCAGCAGCGGCAGCAGCACGATCCACATGCGGTCGATGAAGTTGGCCAGCCAGAACGGCAGGTAGCGCTGCAGCAGCGGCGGGCCGCTGCGGTAGAAGCGATCGGCTTCGTCCGACAGCGGCAGCTCGGCCGCCGTGGGGTTGGGGAACTCGCCGCTGCCGTTGAACCAGCCGGCCTGGCCGTGCGCCTGGCGCGCCGCCTGCACCAGCAGCTGCACCAGCGCCGGGTGCAGGTCGTCGCGCGCCACCAGCGAGGCCGTGGCCGCGACCATGCGCACGTCCTGCGGCGGCATGTCGGTGGCCAGGTCGACCACGCCGCGCGGCAGCACCAGCGGCTTCAGGAACGGGAAGCGGCGCGCGTAGGCCTCGGCCTGTGCGAAGTCGAACAGCTGCACGCCCGGCGTCTGCAGCAGGTACTGCACCAGCGGCGCGTCGGCCGCCGAGACCAGCGCCAGCGCGTCGATGCGGCCCTGCACCAGTTCCACCACGCCGTTGACCGCCGCCTGCCCGCCGGCCGCCAGCGCCGCGGTGTCGAGCCGGTTGGCCTCGGCCAGCTGCAGGAACAGCGGCCCCGAGCCGCCGCCGGCCGGGCCGGTGTGGATGCGCCAGCCCTGCAGCTGCGCCAGCCGCGTGGGCGGCGCGGCCTTGGGACCCAGCAGGCGCTGTGCCGCTTCGGCACGGTAGAACAGCCACAGCGGCTCCACCGCCACGCTGCCCAGCGACACCAGGCCGCCCGGCTGTGTGGCATGGGTGGGGTCGGCGCCGCTCTGCACGAAGGCCGCGTGCACGCCCGACGCCGGGTCGCGCAGCAGCGCCAGGTTCTCGCGCGAGCCCTGTGTGCGCCGCAGCGTGACCTGCACGCCGTGCGCCTGCAGCAGCGGCAGGTAGCGCTGCGCGAACTCGCCGTAGGCGCCCTGTTCGGGGCCGGTGGCGATGACGATGCGGCGCTCGGGCGTCGGGTCCAGCACGCGGTAGGCTCCCACCGCCAGCGCCGCCAGCAGCACGAACAGCAGCACGCTGGCCAGCGGGCCGGCTTCGACGAGCGCGGTGCGCCAGCGGCTCGCGGGGCGGAGCGGACGCGGTGGGCTGGGCGGTGGGCGGTCGACCTCGGGAGACATCGCGCCACGATAGCGCAGCGACCGCGCCGGGGCCGCGCGTGCGGACCGTTCCTTACAGATCGGTGCGCAGGCGCCAGATCTCGGGGAAGAGCACGGTGTCCAGCATCTGCCGCAGGTAGCCCACGCCGTTGGTGCCGCCGGTGCCGCGCTTGAAGCCGATGATGCGTTCGACCGTCGTCACGTGGCGGAAGCGCCAGAGCCGGAAGGCGTCTTCGAGGTCGGTGAGTTCCTCGCCCAGCTGGTACAGGTCCCAGTGCGTCTGCGGTGCGCGGTACACGGCCAGCCAGGCCTGCTCGACCGCCGCGTCCTCGCGGTAGGGCTGGGTCCAGTCGCGCTCGGTGTGGCTCGCCGGCACCGCCAGGCCGCGGCGCGCCAGCAGGCGCAGCGATTCGTCGTACAGGCTGGGCGCGCGATAGGCCGCTTCCACGTGGGCCAGCAGATCGGGGCGGTGGGCGTGCGGCAGCAGCATCGCCGCCTTCTTGTTGCCCAGGCTGAACTCGATGCAGCGGTACTGCCAGCTCTGGAAGCCGCTGCTGCGCGCCAGGTAGGGCCGGATGGCGCTGTACTCCGGCGGCGTCATGGTGGCCAGCACGTCCCAGGCGTGCACCAGCTGCTCCATGATCTTGCTCACGCGCGCCAGCATCTTGAAGGCGGGCGGCAGCTCGTCGCGCGCAATGTGGGCGATGGCGGCGCGCAGCTCGTGCAGCATCAGCTTCATCCACAGCTCGCTGGTCTGGTGCTGCACGATGAACAGCATCTCGTTGTGGTCGGGGCTCAGCGGGTGCTGCGCGTTCAGGACCGCGTCGAGATGCAGGTAGTCGCCGTAGCTCATGTCGCCGGCGAAGTCGAGCTTGGCGCCGTGGTGGCCGGGCGCGGCCGGCGCCGCACCGCCGCCGGCGGACGGGGCCGGCGCGTCGCCTGCGCCGTGGCCCATGGGACAACCGCTCATGCCGCAGTCTCCTTCACGTCACCGCGTGGCGGCGGTTGAATTCGGGGCGGCGCCACTCGCCGCTGTCCAGCACCTGTTGCAGGTGCACGGCGGCGTCGAAGGCGTCGACGAAGCGCAGGTACAGCGGCGTGAAGCCGAAGCGCAGGATGTCCAGTGCGTCGGGCGGGTGGCTGGGGTCGCCGGCGCGGAAGTCGCCGATCACGCCACGCGCGATCAGCGCCTGCACCACCGGGTAGGCCATGTCCGGCTGCGCCGGGCTGGTCAGGCAGACCTGGCTGCCGCGCAGCGCGTCGTCGGCGGGCGAGGCCAGCGCCAGCTGCGGGCAGCGCGTCGCCACCTCTTGCGCGAACAGCCGTGTGAGTGCCAGCGACTTGGCCCGCAGCGCGGCCATGCCACCCCGCGGCTCGGCCGCCAGCACGGTGTCGACGCCGCATTCCAGCGCCGCCATGCTCAGCAGCGGCGGCGTGCCGCACAGGTAGCGCGCGATGCCGGGCGCGGGCTGGTAGCCGGGCGTGAAGGCAAACGGCGCCGCGTGGCCCATCCAGCCGGCCAGCGGCTGCTGGAAGGCGCTGGCGTGGCGCGGATGCACCCACACGAAGGCCGGCGCGCCAGGGCCGCCGTTGAGGTACTTGTAGCCGCAGCCGACCGCGAAGTCGGCGGATGCAGCGTGCAGGTCCACCGGCACCGCGCCGGCGCTGTGCGCCAGGTCCCACACCGCCAGCGCGCCGGCGGCGTGGGCGGTGGCCGTGACGGCGGCCATGTCGTGCATGCGGCCGGTGCGGTAGTTCACGTGCGTGAGCATCAGCACCGCGGTGCGGTCGTCGAGCAGGCCGGGCAGGGCGTCGGCGTCGGCCAGCACGAGCTCGAAACCGCGCTCGCGCGCCAGCGACTCGGCGATGTAGAGGTCGGTGGGAAAGTTGCTGCGCTCCGAGAGGATCACGCGCCGCGTGGAGGATGCCGCCTGCACGATGGACAGCGCCGCGCTCAGCACCTTGAAAAGGTTGATCGAGGTCGAGTCGGCCACCACCGTCTCGCCCGGCTGCGCGCCGATCAGGCGGCCGATCTTGTCGCCCACGCGCTGCGGCAGCGCAATCCAGCCGGCGCTGTTCCAGCTGCGGATCAGCCCCTGACCCCATTCCTCGGTCACCACCTGCTGCACGCGCGCCGCAGTGGCCGCAGGCAGCACGCCCAGCGAATTGCCGTCGAGGTAGAGCACGCCCTCGGGCAGCGTGAACTGGGCGCGCAGCGGCGCCAGCGGGTCGGCGGCGTCCAGCGCCAGGGCGTCTTGTCGGTTCATGGCAGTTCCCGCAGCACGGCGCGCACCGGCGAGGCGCAGGCCGTGGTGAGTTTGAGGGGCAGGGCGATCAGTTCGTGGTCGCCCGCGGGCACGTCGTCGAGCACCAGGTTCTCCAGCACGCGCAGGCCGCGGCGGCGGATCACCTGGTGGCTGTCGAGCGTCTTGCTGGCGGCGGGGTCGATGCTGGCGGTGTCGATGCCCACCAGCAGCACGCCGCGATCGGCCAGCAGTTCCACCGTCTCGGGCGCGAAGGCGCTGAGATCGGCATCGAAGCGGTCCAGCGGCGCTTGCGCGTAGGTGCGCACCAGCACGCGCGGCGGCAGGTCGACCAGTGCGTGCGCGATGTGCGCCGGCAGCACCAGCGGCCCGCAGCCGATGGCGTGGATGACACGGCAGCGGCCGAGAAAGGGCGCCAGGTCCACCAGGCCGATGGCCGCGCCCGCGTCGTCGTAATGCAGTGGGGCGTCGGCGTGCGCGCCGGTGTGCGGCGACAGCGTCAGCGCGCTCACGTTGACCGGGCAGCCGGGGCCGATGCGCGCCACCCACTGCTGCGAGAACGGCGTGTCGCCCGGGAACACCGGGGCGCCGGCGTGCACGGGCGGCGAGATGTCCCACAGGCGCGGGGTCGAGGCCGGATGCATGGCCGGGATGATAGCCAACAACGGCATTTGGTTGACAACTAAACTATCTCGCCGAAGAATGCGCCGCATGCACCCCAGCGCCCACGTCGACACCTTCGCGCGGGACCGCCTGCCCCCGCCCGAGGCCCTGCCCGCATTCCTGTTCGAGCTGCCGGCGCTGCAGTTTCCGCCGCAGCTGAACTGCGCCGCGGCGTTGCTGGACCGGCATGTCGCGGCGGGTGACGGCGACCGCATCGCCGTGCTCGGCCACGGCGTGCGCTGGACCTACGCCGAGCTGCTGGCGCAGGCCAACCGCATCGCCCACGTGCTGGTGCAGGACCTGGGCCTGGTGCCCGGCAACCGCGTGCTGCTGCGCGGCGCCAATGCGCCGATGCTGGCCGCGTGCTGGCTGGCGGTGGTGAAGGCCGGCGGCATCGCGGTGGGCACGATGCCGCTGCTGCGCGCGCGCGAGCTGCAGCCCATCGTCGACAAGGCGCAGGTCACGCACGCGCTGTGCGACGCGCGCCTGGCCGACGAGCTGCATGCGGCGCGGCCGCAGTGCCCGACGCTGCAGCACGTGGTGTTCTACGGCGGCGACCTGGAAGCCCGCGCCGCGGCCAAGCCTGCGCACTTCGACACCGTGGCCACCGCCAGCGACGACGTGGCGCTGATCGCCTTCACCTCGGGCACCACGGGTGTGCCCAAGGGCACGCTGCATTTCCACCGCGACGTGATGGCCGCGGCCGCCTGCTGGCCGCCGCACGTGCTGCGTGCCACGCGCGACGACGTCTTCATCGGCAGCCCGCCGCTGGCCTTCACGTTCGGGCTGGGCGGGCTGCTGGTGTTTCCGCTGTCGATTGGCGCGGCCGCGGTGCTGATGGAGAAGGCCAGCCCCGACGCGCTGCTGCCGGCCATCGCGCAGTTCCGCGCCAGCGTGTGCTTCACGGCGCCCACCTCGTACCGCGCGATGGCGGCGCACCTCGGCGCCCATCCAGGTCAGCACGACCTGAGCAGCCTGCGCAAGTGCGTCTCGGCCGGCGAGGCGCTGCCGGCCGCCACCCGGCTGCTGTGGAAGCAGACGACAGGCATCGAGATCATTGACGGCATCGGCTCGACCGAGCTGTTCCACATCTTCATCAGCGCCGACGAGGCGCATGCGAAACCGGGTGCCACCGGCCTGCCCGTGCCCGGCTACCGCGCTGCGGTGCTGGACGACGCCGGCCAGCCGCTGCCGCCGGGCCAGGTGGGGCGCCTCGCGATCCAGGGCCCCACCGGCTGCAAGTACCTGGACGACGCGCGCCAGGCGCAGTACGTGCAGCAGGGCTGGAACCTCACCGGCGACGCCTACCTGGTCGACGCCGACGGGCAGTACGTCTACCAGGCGCGCACCGACGACATGATCATCTCGGGCGGCTACAACATCGCCGGCCCCGAGGTCGAAGGTGCGCTGCTGCTGCACCCGGCGGTGGCCGAGTGCGGCGTGGTCGGCCGCGCCGACGACGCGCGTGGCCAGATCGTGCAGGCCTTCGTGGTGCTCAAGCCCGGCGTGCACGGCGACGCGGCGCTGGTGCAGGCGCTGCAGGACTTCGTGAAGCAGACGATCGCGCCCTACAAGTACCCGCGCGAGATCGTCTTCCGCGACAGCCTGCCGCGCACCGAGACCGGCAAGTTGCAGCGCTTCAAGCTGCGCAACCCATGAGTGCGCCCGCGCCGGCCTTTGTCGCGCAGCGCCAGGTGCGCTTCTCCGATTGCGACCCTGCCGGCATCGTCTTCTTCCCGCAGTACTTCGTGATGCTCAACGGCGCCGTCGAGCAGTGGTTCGACGAAGGCCTGCGCATCCCCTACGCCGCCGTGATCGGCGCGCGCCGCACCGGCCTGCCCACGGTGCGGCTGGAGACCGACTTCACGGCCGTCAGCCGCCACGGGGACACGCTGGCGCTGCACATCCACGTCGAACGCGTGGGCCGCAGCTCGCTGCAGCTGCGCCACGAGATCCTGGGCGCCGCGGACGAACTGCGCCTGCGCGCGCGCCAGGTCATCGTCTGCACCTCGCTCGACACGCACCGCCCGCTGCCGCTGCCCGACGACATCCGCGCGGCACTGCTGCCGCACCTGGAGACCCCCGCACCATGAAGATCCTGCAACCCCCGGGCTGGGCCGCGCCGCGCGGCTACGTCAACGGTGTCGCCGCGCGCGGCACCCAGGTGTTCGTGGCCGGCATGATCGGCTGGAACGCGCAATGCCAGTGGGACATCGAAGGCGGCGGCGACGACCTGGTGGCCCAGGTGCGGCAGGCGCTGCTGAACGTGCGCGCGGTGCTGGCCGAGGCCGGCGCCACGCCCGAGCACATCGTGCGCATGACCTGGTACCTGGTGGACAAGCAGGCCTACCTGGCGCGGGCACGCGAGATCGGCGCCGTCTACCGCGAGGTCATCGGCAGCTACGCGGTGGCGATGACGGCGGTGCAGGTGGCGGCGCTGATCGAAGACCGCGCGCAGGTGGAGATCGAGGTCACGGCCGTCGTGCCCTGACCGCGAGAGATTCAGCCCGGCAGCGGTGCCAGGCCGTGGCGGCGCCGCGCGGCGTCGCAGGCCTCGTCGCCGATGCCCATCGGCGCGCGTGCGCCGAATTCCCGGCAGGGCGACGGCCGCCATGCGTGGATGCCGCAGGCCACGCGTTCGCCGATGCGCCCCACCAGCGCCGCGCAGCGCGGCGGCTGGTGGTCGGTGCCGCGCAGGCGGCACAGGCGGTCGGTGATCGGCTCGGCCAGGCCTGCGGGCACGCGTCCGCCGCTGCCGACTTCGCCGTCATCGTCACCGGCCCACTCGTCGCGGTCGAAGTCGACGCGGAAGCTGGCGCAGCAGGCGCCGCAGGTCTGGCAGGCGTTCAGTGCCGCGGGGCTGCTCACACCCGCACCACCGTCACCGTGCACTCGGCCTGCGCCACCACCTGGCTGCTGACGCTGCCCAGGTAGCGCCGCAGCGTGCTGTTGCCGCGTGCGCCCATCACGATGTGGTCGACATGGTTGCGCTCGGCGAACTCGACGATGGCCGCGGCCACGTCGGGCGCTTCCAGCACGTGGAAGGTGAGCCGGCCGTCGTCGAGCGCCAGCGACTTGCTGATCGGCCGCGCCCAGTGCTTCAGCCCCACCAGCTGCTTCACGTGGCGGCTGTTGCCCTGCGGGTCGACGAGGTCGTCGCTGCCGATGCGCGCGGTGCGCATCACGCTCAGGCAGGCCAGCCGCGCACCGGGCTCGGTCACGACGATGCGGCGCACCGTCTCGCGCAGCAGTTCCAGCAGCGCCGGTTCGGCGTGGTGCACGTCGACCGCGGCGACGATGATGGGGCTCTTCATCACCCGGCTGGCGATGCCGAGCAGCGGGCCTTCAGGGTCGGGGCGGGGGTCGTCGCCGATGGCGAAGAACCAGCGCTTGAACACCTGCAGCGGCCCGCTCTGGCGGCTGCGCTCGGCACGCGCGGTCAGCGCCACCTGGCCCGGCGCCTGCAGGTCCAGCGCCAGCTGCGCTGCGCTCTGGTAGCGGCGCTCGGGCTTGACCTCCAGGCACTTCAGGATCACCTCCTGCAGCCAGGGCGGGCAGTCTTCGCGCAGCGCGCGCGGCGGCACCGGGTCCACGTACAGGCGCTTGCGCAGGCCGCGCACGGTCTCGGGCGCGCCGAAAGGGCGCTGGCCGGTGGTGAAGTGGTACAGCATCACGCCCAGCGCGAAGACGTCGCTGCGCGGGTCGTTGCGCGTGAACTGCACCTGCTCGGGCGACATGTACGGGCCCGTGCCCAGCGGCAGGCGGAATTCCTCGTCCAGCAGGTCGGGCAGCTTGTCGTGGCGCGAGAGGCCGAAGTCCACCAGCACCGCGGTGCCGTCGTCGCGGAACATGATGTTGCTGGGCTTGATGTCCAGGTGCACCAGGTGCTGGCGGTGCAGCTCGTGCAGCGCGGTGGCCACGCGGGCGCCGATCTCGGTGATCTCCTCCACCGCCAGCGGCGCGTCGTCCAGGCGCGGGCGCAGCGAGTGGCCGGCGATGCGCTCCATCACGATGTAGGGCTGGCGCGTGAAGTCGCCGCGCGCCACGAACTTCGGCACGTGCGGGCCGTGCAGCGCCGGCAGGATCATCTGCTCGACCTCGAAGCCGACGATGCTGGCCGGGTCCTCGCCGCCCTGGATGCGCGGCACCTTCATGATCAGCGGCAGGGGTTCGCGGGTGTCGCCATCGTTGGGATCAGCGTCCACGCGCGTCACGCGCCACAGGTGCGCCATGCCGCCCACGTGCAGGCGTTCCTCGAGCCGGTAGCCGTCGATCACCTGGCCCGGCACCAGCGGCAGTGGCGGGCCGGGCGGCTCGGGCGGCACCGACACCGTGCTGGGAAAGTCACTCTCCATCGGCCAGCCTCGCGGCCAGGCGCTGCGGCAGTTGCGCCGCGCGGATCTTGGCCCCGGCGCCTTCGGTGTCGTAGGGAACGCGCCAGTAGGTGAGCTCGCTGCTGGCGTCGTCGTAGACGGCATAGCAGGCCGCGGGGTCGCCGTCGCGCGGCTGGCCGGCCGATCCGGGAATCACCAGCCACTGCCGGTGTGGCAGCAGCGGGATCGGCATGCCGGGCGTGGGCGTGAAGTCGCCCGCCTTGCCGGTGGCCGCCAGGTGGTACAGCTTGGGCTCGTGCATGTGGCCGCAGAAGGTGACGCGGCGCGGCGTGGCCTGCATGCTGCGCACGGCCTCGGCGCGGCTGTGGATGTAGTCCCACTCGGGCGGCGCCCAGGCGTTGGCATGCACGAACAGCAGGTCGCCGTGCTCCTGCTGCAGCGGCAAGCTGGCAAGAAAGTCGATCTGCGCCGGCTCCAGGCGGTCGCGTGTCCACTCGACCACGTAGCGCGGGTCGGGCCGCATCTGCGGCGACGGGCCGCGCACCACGGCGGCGTCGTGGTTGCCCTGCACGGCGTAGGCGCCGTCTGCCACCAGTCCGCGCACGCGGTCCACGACCCAGCCGGGGTCGGCACCGTAGCCGACGAAGTCGCCCAGCAGCGCGTACTGGTCGATGTGCTGGCGGGCGGCGTGCTCCAGCACGGCTTCGACCGCCTCGCGGTTGGCGTGCAGGTCGGTCAGGATCGCAAGTCGCATGGCGCCGAGGTTAACCGCTGCCGTGCTGCGCCGCATGCACGGCGCACCCCCCACCTTGCCGGTGCTACATCACCGCGCCCAGCTGCCACGGCACGAACTCGTTCTGGCCGTAGCCGTGGCGCTCGCTCTTGGTCTGGCGGCCCGAGGCCGTCTCCAGCATCAGCCGGAAGATGCGCTCGCCCATCGCGTCCACCGTGCTCAGGCCGTCGACGATGGGGCCGCAGTCGATGTCGATGTCGTCTTCCTGCCGCCGCCACAGCGCCGTGTTGGTCGACAGCTTCAGCGACGGGCTGGGCGCGCAGCCGTAGGCGCTGCCGCGGCCGGTGGTGAAGCAGATCAGGTTCGCACCGCCGGCCACCTGGCCGGTGGCCGAGACGGGGTCGTAGCCCGGCGTGTCCATGTAGACGAAGCCGCGTGCGGTGGCGGGCTGCGCGAACTCGAGCACGTCGACCAGGTTCGTGGTGCCGCTCTTGGCGATGGCGCCCAGGCTCTTTTCGAGGATGGTCGTCAGCCCGCCGGCCTTGTTGCCGGCCGAGGGGTTGTTGTCCATGCGCATGCCGTTGCGCGCGGTGTAGCGTTCCCACCAGGCGATGCGCGCCAGCAGCTTGTCGGCCACCGCCGGGCTGACGGCGCGCCGCGTCAGCAGGTGTTCGCCGCCGTAGATCTCGGGCGTCTCGCTCAGGATCGCGGTGCCGCCGTGGCGCACCAGGCGGTCCACCGCGGCGCCCAGCGCCGGGTTGGCGCTGATGCCGGAATAGCCGTCGCTGCCGCCGCACTGCAGGCCCACCGTCAGGTGGCTGGCCGGCACGGGCTGGCGCTGCACGCGGTTGGCCTCGGGCAGCAGGCCCTGGATCAGCTCGATGCCGCGTGCCACCGTCTTCGCGGTGCCGCCGCTGTCCTGGATGCTGAAGGTGACGAGGCGCGCGCCTTCCTGCAACCCCTCCTGGGCGATGAGGCCCTGGATCTGGTTCGTCTCGCAGCCCAGGCCCACCACCAGCACGGCAGCGAAGTTCGGGTGCCGCGCGTAGCCTCCCAGCGTGCGGCGCAGCACCTGAAGTTCCTCGCCTTCGCTGTCGGTGGCGCAGCCCATGCCGTGCGTCAGCGCGACGACGCCGTCCACGTTGGGGTAGGGCGCCAGCGCCTCGGGGCGGATGTCGCGCCGGAAGTGGTCGGCAATCGCCCGCGCGGCCGTGGCCGAGCAGTTCACGCTGGTCAGCACGCCGATGTAGTTGCGCGTGGCCACGCGGCCGTCGGCCCGCACGATGCCGTCGAACGTGGCCGGCTGCGCGACAAAGGCCGTGGGTTGCGCACCGGCGCCGGGCTCGTGTGTGCGCGCAAAGTCGCTGAAAGCCAGGTTGTGCGTGTGCACGTGCTGGCCCGGCGCGATGGCCTGCGTGGCCGTGCCGATGATCTGGTCGTAGCGCCGCACCGGCTCGCCGGTGGCAATGGCCCGCGTAGCGATCTTGTGGCCCGGCGGCACCAGCCCGGCCACCGTGACGCCTTCTGCCGCGAGCACGGTGCCCGACAGCAACTGCCGCCGCGCGATGACCACGTTGTCGGCGGCGTGGATGCGGATGGCCGGCGCGTCGTTCATGGGCGCTTCAGCCGTCGATCAGCTCGGGGTTCCAGGCATGCACGCTCTGCTGCTGCACGCCCAGCTTCTCGATCGACAGCTTCATCACGTCGCCCGGCTTCAGGTAGACGGGGTTGGGCTTGACGCCCATGCCCACGCCCGGCGGGGTGCCGGTGGTGATGAGGTCGCCGGGGTGCAGCGTCATGAAGCGGCTGACGTAGCTGACCAGCTGGGCCACGCCGAAGATCATGGTCTTGGTGCTGCCGTTCTGGTAGCGGTGGCCGTTGACTTCCAGCCACATCGACAGGTTCTGCGGGTCGCCCACCTCGTCGGCGGTCACGAGCCAGGGGCCCACGGGGCCGAAGGTGTCGCAGCCCTTGCCCTTGTCCCAGGTGCCGCCGCGTTCGATCTGGTATTCGCGCTCGCTGACGTCGTTGACGACGCAGTAGCCGGCCACGTGCGCCAGCGCATCGGCTTCGCTGACGTAGCGCGCCTGCGTGCCGATGACGACACCCAGCTCCACCTCCCAGTCGCTCTTCACCGAGCCCTGCGGCAGCACCACGGCGTGGTTGCAGCCCACGGCGACGCTGGTCGGCTTCATGAAGACGATGGGTTCCTTGGGGATCGGCAGGTTGCTCTCGGCCGCGTGGTCGGCGTAGTTCAGGCCGATGCACAGGAACTTGCCCATGCCCGTCCAGGGCACGGCCAGCGTGCCTTGCGGCACCACCGGCAGGTCGGCCGGGTTCAGCGCGCGCAGCTTGGCCAGGCCGGCCTGCGACAGCGTGGCCGCGGTGATGTCGGTGAGCACGCCCGAGAGGTCGCGCACGTTGCCGTCGGCGTCGAGCAGGCCGGGCTTTTCCTGGCCCTTGGGGCCGTGTCGCAGCAGTTTCATTCGCAGGTCTCCGTGGGGATCAGTTGCTCCAGCCGCCGTCGATGACGTTGGCGGTGCCGGTGGTGAAGGAGGATTCGTCGCTCGCCAGGTACACGGCCAGCGCCGCGATCTCCTCGACGCGGCCGACGCGGCCCATGGGCTGGCGGGCCACGAAGGCGGCTTCCACCTGCGCCAGCGTCTGCCCGCTGGCCTGGGCCTGCGCGGCGATGCGGTCACGCAGCGAGGGCGACTCCACCGTGCCCGGGCAGATGGCGTTGCAGCGCACGCCGCGGGTGATGAAGTCGGCGGCCACGGCCTTGGTCAGGCCAATGATGGCGGCCTTGGTGGTGCCGTAGACGAAGCGGTTGGGCGCGCCCTTGATGCTGCCGGCCACCGAGGCCACGTTGATGATGCTGCCGCCGCCTTGGGCCAGCATGCCAGGCACGAAGGCCTTGATGGTGCGGAATTGCGAGCGCACGTTGAGGTCGAAGGCGAAGCTCCATTCCTCTTCGGTGCAGTCGAGCACGGTGCCGGCGTGCACGAAGCCGGCGGCGTTGAACAGCACCTGCACCGGGCCCACCGCGGCGGCCATCGCGGTGATGGCGGCGGGGTCGGTCACGTCCAGGCGGCGCGTGTCGATGGCCGGTGCCTCGGCCTTCAGCGCTTCCAGCAGGCCGGCGTTGATGTCGGTCGCGATCACGTGCGCGCCTTCGCGCAGGAAGGCCAGTGCCGTTGCGCGGCCGATGCCCTGGCCGGCAGCGGTGACGAAGGCGGTCTTGCCGGCGAGTCGTTGTGTCATGGGGATCCTTGTCGATGCGGTCAGCGCGGCACCAGGGTGGCGCCGCTGAGTTGTTCCTGCGCTTCCACCAGCGACGGCACGAACTTGCGGCCGTGGCCCAGTGCGCTGGCGAGCGTGAGGCTCTGGTGCACGGCCTCGCCCATCACGCTGGGCACGGCCAGGCCCTCGGCCAGGTGGGTGTAGTAGCGCACGTCCTTGCGCGCCAGGTCGAGCTCGAACTTCAGCCCCGCCAGGTCGCCTTGCAGCGTCTTGGCCATGGCCTGGAACAGGCCGCTGTTGACCGGCCCCGCGCCCACCAGCGACACCAGCTGCGCCAGGTCGACACCGGCGCGCTGGCCCACCGCGAAGGCCTCGGCGGTGGCGGTGCAGATGGCCTGGCCGATGAAGTTGTTCAGCAGCTTGATGGTGTGGCCGGCGCCCGGGCCGCCGACGTGGAACACGTTCTCGGCGAAGCAGCGGATCACGGGATCGAGCCGCGCGAACACGTCGGGCTCGGCGCCCACCATCACGTTCAGCCGGCCTGCTTCGGCCTCCACCGGCGTGCGCGCCAGCGGTGCGTCGACGAAGGTGACGCCCACCGCGGCGCAGCGCGCGCGCAGCCGGGCGCTGGACTCGGGCTCGGAGGTCGAGCAGTCCACCACCAGCAGCCCGGGCTTGGCACCCTGCAGCAGGCCGTCGACCGAAGCCTCCACCTGCGGCGAGCCGGTGACGCACAGGAACACGATCTCGCTGCGTGCAGCCAGGTCGGCGGGCGAGGGCGCCTCGCCTGCGCCTGCGGCCAGCAGGTCGGCCACGCGTTCGCGGTTGCGGTGCACGGTGAGGGCCAGCGTGTGGCCCTTGGCCAGCAGGTTCTTCGCCATGCCGTGGCCCATCAGGCCGCTGGCGCCAATGAATCCGATCTGTGCCATGGTGTCAGCCCCGGCCCACGAAGGGCATCTTCGTGGCCATCACGTTGACGAACAGCATGTTGGCCGACAGCGGCAGCCGCGCCATCGTGAGGAAGGCGTCGACCACGGCCTGCAGGTCCATGCGCGGCTCGGGGCGCATGCTGCCGTCGGCCTGCGGCACGCCTTCGACCATGCGTGCCGTCATCTCGCTGGCGGCGTTGCCGATGTCGATCTGGCCGACCGCGATGTCGAAGGGCCGGCCGTCGAGCGCGGCGGTCTTCGTCAGGCCGCTGACGGCGTGCTTGGTGGCGGTGTAGGCGATCGAGCCCGGCCGCGGCGCGTAGGCCGAGATCGAGCCGTTGTTGATGATGCGCCCGCCCTGCGGCGTCTGCGCCTTCATCAGCTTGAAGGCCTGGCTGAGGCAGTAGAAGCTGCCGTTGAGGTTGGCGTCGACCACGCGGCGCCATTCCTCGCCGCTGACGAGGTCGGGCGTCTTCGATGCCAGGCCGGCGCCGGCATTGTTGAACAGCAGGTCGAGGCGGCCGAAGGTCTGGCGCACGGTCTCGAAGGCGGCGGCGACCTGGTCTTCCTGGCCGACGTCGCACGAGATCGGCAGGCAGCGCGCGCCCGCGCCGGCTTCAGCCTGCTCGGCCAGCGCGGCGGTGGCCTGCAGCGCATCGAGGCGGCGGCCGACCAGCGCGACGCTCCAGCCTTCCTTCAGCAGCCCCAGTGCGCAGGCGCGGCCGATGCCGGAGCCTGCGCCCGTGACGAGTGCAATCTTGCTCATGGTGGTCCTTGCGGCGGATGCCGTCGAGTTCAGTGGTTGTCTTTGGGCACGAAGGCCCCGCGCTGCCCGACCAGGAAGTCGAGGTCGGCGCCCTGGTCGGCCTGCAGCACGTGGTCGGTGTAGAGCTTCCAGTAGCCGCTGGCCAGCGGCGGCACCGGTGGTGCCCAGGCGGCGCGGCGGCGCTCGAGTTCGGCGTCGTCCACGTGCAGGTGCAGGCGGCGGCCGGCGACGTCGAGCGTGATCAGGTCGCCGTTCTGTACCAGCGCCAGCGTGCCGCCGGCGGCGGCTTCGGGCGCGGTGTGCAGCACCACGGTGCCGTAGGCGGTGCCGCTCATGCGCGCGTCGCTGATGCGGACCATGTCGGTGATGCCCTTGCGCAGCACCTTGGGCGGCAGCGGCATGTTGCCCACCTCGGCCATGCCGGGGTAGCCCTTGGGGCCGCAGTTCTTCAGCACCAGGATGCAGGTCTCGTCGACGTCGAGGTTCTCGTCGTCGATGCGCTTGTGGAAGTCGTCGCTGTCCTCGAACACCACGGCGCGGCCGGTGTGCTGCATCAGCGCCGGCGTGGCGGCGCTGGGCTTGATGACGGCGCCGCGCGGCGCCAGGTTGCCGCGCAGGATGGCGATGCCCGCCTTCTCCTTGAACGGCTGCGCCACGGTCTTGATGACACGCGGGTCGAAGTTCTGCGCGCTCTCGATGTTCTCGCGCACGGTCTTGCCGCTGGCGGTGAAGATGTCCAGGTGCAGCGTGTCGGCGATCTCCTTCATCACCACCGGCAGGCCGCCTGCGTAGCAGAAGTCCTCCATCAGGTGCTCGCCGCTGGGCTGCAGGTTCAGCAGGCAGGGCATCTCGCTGCCCAGGCGGTCGAAGTCGTCGATGGACAGCTGCACGCCCAGGCGGCCGGCGATGGCGATGAGGTGGATCACCGCGTTCGTGCTGCCGCCGATGGCCGCCAGCGTGCGGATGGCGTTCTCGAAGGCTTCGCGCGTGAGCACGTCGGAGATGGTCTGGTCGGCATGCACCATCTCGACGATGCGGCGGCCCGCGTTGCGCGCCAGCACGTTGCGGCGGCCGTCCACCGCCGGGTAGGCGGCATTGCCCGGCAGGCCGATGCCCAGGGCCTCGACCATGCTGGCCATCGTGCTGGCCGTGCCCATGGTCATGCAGTGGCCGTGGCTGCGGTGCATGCAGCTCTCGGCCTCGAAGAAGTCGGCCAGCTTCAGCGTGCCGGCGCGCACCTGCTCGCTCATGCTCCACACGCCGGTGCCCGAGCCCAGTTCCTGGCCGCGCCACTTGCCGTTGAGCATGGGGCCGCCGCTGACGCCGATGGTCGGCAGGCCGGCGCTGGAGGCACCCATCAGGAGCGAGGGCGTGGTCTTGTCGCAGCCCATCAGCAGCACCACACCGTCGATCGGGTTGCCGCGGATGCTTTCCTCGACGTCCATGCTGGCGAGGTTGCGGTAGAGCATGGCGGTGGGGCGCAGCAGCGTCTCGCCCAGGCTCATCACCGGGAACTCCAGCGGGAAGCCGCCGGCCTCATACACGCCGATCTTCACCTGCTCTGCAAGCGTGCGGAAGTGGCTGTTGCAGGGCGTGAGTTCGCTGAAGGTGTTGCAGATGCCGATGACGGGCCGGCCGTCGAACTGGTCATGCGGCACGCCTTTGCCCTTGACCCAGCTGCGGTAGGCAAAACCGTCGCGGTCCTGGCGACCGAACCACTGCTGACTGCGCAGCTCCTCAGGCTTCTTTCTGGGTTTGTTCACGTGCTGGCTTTCCCGGGGTTGTGCTCTGTCCTGGTGCGCATACTATGGTATGACGATTGAGCAACCCACCGTAGAACTCCCTATGTCCTCTTCCGTCAACGTTCGTGACAACGCCGGCCCCATCCACGTGCTCGCGGTCAGCAAGCTCTCGCCGCTGTACGCGGCGCAGCTGCAGCCGGCCTTCACCGTGCACGACCGCCTGCACGAGACCGACCCCGCAGCCTTTGCAGCCATCGCGCCGCAGATCCGCGCCATCGCCGCCAGCGGCGAAAGCAAGGTGCCGGCAGCGCTGCTGGCGCAGCTGCCGGCGCTGGAGCTGGTGTCGGTGATGGGCGTGGGCTACGACGGTGTCGACGTGGCCGCGGCCAAGGCGCAGGGTGCGGTGGTCACGCACACGCCCAACGTGCTGAACGACGACGTTGCCGACCTCGCCATCGGCCTGATGCTGTGCGCCGCGCGGCAGCTGCCGCAGGCCGACCGCCACGTGCGCGACGGCAGCTGGGCCGCCAGCGGCCCGATGCCGCTGGCGCGCAAGATGTCGGGCGCGCGGCTGGGCATCGTCGGCATGGGGCGCATCGGCCAAGCCATTGCCCAGCGGGCAGCGGCCTTCGGCATGTCCATTGCCTACACGGCGCGCAGTGCCAAGGCCGACATCGCGCACCGCTATGTGCCGTCGGTGGTGGCGCTGGCCGCCGAGAGCGACTTCCTCGTGCTGATCACGCCCGGTGGCGCCGGCACGCGCAAGCTGGTCAACGCCGAGGTGCTGGCGGCGCTGGGCAAGGGCCGCGGCGAAGGCATCCTGGTGAACGTGGCGCGCGGCTCGGTGGTCGACGAAGCGGCCTTGATCGAGGCGCTGGAACAGGGTGTGATCGCCGGCGCCGGCCTCGACGTGTTCGAAAACGAGCCGCATGTGCCCGAGCGCCTGCGGCAGCTGCCCCACGTGGTGCTGGCGCCGCACATCGGCAGCGCCACGCACAGCACGCGCCAGGCCATGGCCGACCTGGCCTTCGGCAACCTGCGCGAGCACTTCGCGGGCCGCGCGCTGCTGAGCCCGGTGCCCGAGTGCCAGTAACCCCGACGGTGGTTGGCGGCATGCGGGAAAGCCCGCAAGTCATGCCGTTCTAATCATCATACGATAAGACCACAGGCGCCGACCTTCCACTCCAGGCGCTGTTTCACCCCAGGAGACTTGACGATGCAGATGAAGACTTGGATCACCGGCGCCATGGTGGGCGCGGGCCTGGCGCTCGCCGCCCCGGCCATGGCCCAGACGAAGCTCACCGTCTGGTGGGTGAAGGGCTTCTACCAAGCCGAAGACGCGGCGTTGTTCGAGGCCATCAAGAAGTTCGAGGCCAAGAACAAGGACATCAAGATCGAGCTGAGCCAGTACCCCATCCAGGACATGATCCCGAAGACGGTGGCGGCGCTGGACTCCGGCGCGCCGCCCGATGTGGCCTACGCCGACGTCTACGACTTCCAGGTCACGGCCAAGTGGGCCTACGACGGCAAGCTCGAGGACATCTCCAGCGTCATCGACCCGATGCGCGCGAAGTTCGAGCCCAACGCGCTGTCGACCACCTTCCTGCTGAACAACGCCGACGGCAAGCGCGCGTACTACGCCTTCCCGATCAAGCAGCAGACCATGCACATCCAGTACTGGAAGGACATGCTGGCTGAAGCGGGCTTCAAGGACAGCGACATCCCGAAGGACTGGAAGGGCTACTGGAGCTTCTGGTGCGAGAAGGTGCAGCCTGCCTACCGCCAGAAGACCGGCAACCGCGGCTTCGGCACCGGCTTCCCGATGGGCGTGGATTCGAGTGACTCGTTCTACTCGTTCCTGACCTTCATGGACGCGTACAACGTGAAGCTGGTCAGTGACTCGGGCAAGCTGCTGGTTGACGACCCGGCCGTGCGCCAGGGCCTGATCAACGCGATGACCGACTACACCTACGTGTACGGCAAGAGCTGCACCCCGCCGTCGAGCACGAGCTGGAAGGACCCGGACAACAACGTCGCCTTCCACAACAAGACGACGGTGATGACGCACAACGCCACCATCTCGATCGCCGCGAAGTGGCTGGACGACATGAACAACGCGTCGCTCACCGAAGCGCAGCGCGCCACCGCCAAGGCCAACTACACCGAGAAGATCGCCACCGCCGGCTTCCCGAACAAGCCCGATGGTTCGAAGATGGTCTACCGCGCCGCGGTGAAGACCGGCGTGATCTTCAAGGACGCCAAGAACAAGGCGGCGGCGAAGAAGTTCGTGGCCTTCATGCTGGAAGACGCCAACCTGCAGCCGTACGTGGAAGGTTCGCTCGGCCGCTGGTTCCCGGTGACCAAGGCCGCGCAGCAGAGCCCGTTCTGGAAGGGTGACCCGCACCGTCTGGCCGTCTACAACCAGTTCATGAACGGCACCACGCCTTTCGAGTTCACCAAGAACTACAAGTTCACGGTGCTGAACAACGAAAACGTGTGGGCCAAGGCCATGAACCGCATCCTCAACGAGAAGGTGCCGGTGGACCGTGCGGTCGACGAGATGATCGCGCGCATCAAGGTCGTGGCGAACTGACGCCCACCCCCGTAGCGCCTTCGGCGCTCCCCCGCGAGGGGGCGACGCCAGCGGACCGGCAGAGCCGGTCCGCGGCGTCCGCTTGATCGAACTGCTTGCGCCGCCGTTGCCATGACCACATCTGCATTGCCCGTCGCCCGGCCTGCGAAGGCGCTGACACCCTGGGAGTTCTGGGGCCGTCTGCTCGTCGTGCCCTATCTGGTGGTGTTCGTCGTCTTCGTGCTGTACCCGGTGGGCTACGGGCTGTGGCTGGCGCGCAATCCGGAGAGCTACGTCAAGCTCTTCGATGACCCCATCTTCTTCCGCACCGCGATCAACACGCTGGTGTTCCTGGTGGTCGCCATCAACGTGAAGATGGCCATCGCGCTGGGCCTGTCGGGCTTCTTCGTGCAGACGCGCTGGTGGATCAAGATCCTGGCCGCGCTGTTCATCCTGCCGTGGGCGGTGCCGTCGATCCCGACCATCCTGTCGGTGCGCTTCATGCTCAACCCCGAGTGGGGCGTGATCAACAGCACCTACTTCCGCCTGACGGGCCTGGACGGCCCGAACTGGCTCAACGACCCGACGCTCGCGCTGATCTTCGCGATGCTGATGCACATCTGGAAGAGCCTGCCGTTCTGGACGCTGATCCTGGTGGCCGGCCGCCTGGCGATCCCCACCGAGCAGTACGAAGCCGCCAGCGTCGACGGCGCCACGCGCTGGCAGAAGTTCCGCTTCATCACCTGGCCGGCGATGCGTTCGCTGTACTTCACGTCGCTGATCCTGTCGATGATCTGGACGCTGGGCGACTTCAACAGCGTCTACCTGCTCACCGGCGGCGGCCCCGCCGACCTGACGCATGTGCTGGCCACGCTGGGCATCCGCTACCTGCGGCTCGACCAGGTCGACATGGCCATGGCCAGCATCGTCGTGGCGCTGCCCTTCGTGCTGCCGCTGGTCTACATCATGATGAAGAGGCTCTCAAAATGAACCCCCACGCTCACATGCGTTCGCTGCCCCCCGGGGGGGCGCGCGCCCTCCTTGGGGCGGCCCGGCGGAGGGCGCCATGAGCCGCGGCCTGAGCCTGAAGAAGATCAGCACCGAAGCCCAGCTGCTGCTGGTGGGCATTCCGGTGCTGCTGTGGACGCTGATCCCGGTCTACCACATGTTCCTGTTCGCGATCAGCGAGCGCGACACCGCCACCAGCGGGCGGTTGTGGCCGAAGTCGGCGACGCTGCAGAACTTCGACATCGTCTTCCAGAAGAAGCATTTCTACCTGAACCACTTCTGGCAGCAGCTGGGCAATTCGCTGCTGATCGCGCTGGCGGTGGGCGCCATCACGCTGTTCATCGCCACCTGCGCGGCCTTTGCCATCAGCCGGCTGAAGGTGCGCGGCGGGCGCACCGTGATGAACCTGGCGCTGTTCACGTACTTCATCCCGGCGGCCTTCCTGGCCGTGCCCATGTACAAGACCATGGGCAACTACGGCCTGCTGAACAACCAGTGGTCGCTGATCCTGGCGATGGTGACGATCGCGTCGCCCTACTGCATCTGGGTGCTGAAGCAGGCCTCCGACAAGCTGCCCTGGGAACTGGACGAAGCCGCGCGCATGGACGGCGCCAGCCCGCTGCAGCTGTTCCGCCTGGTGTACCTGCCGCTGATGGTGCCGTCGCTGGTGGCGGTGGGCACGTACTCGCTGCTGCTGGCCTGGAACGAATACCTGTACGCGTTCCTGCTGCTGAGCAACGACGCCGACATCACGCTGGCCGTGGCGCTGGGCAACTTCCTGTCGGCCGACGACTCGCCCTGGGAACTGCTGATGGCCACCGGCCTCGTCTACGCGCTGCCGCCGGCAGCCATCTACTACGCGTTCAAGCGCTACATGGTTTCGGGCCTCACCGCGGGTGCCGTCAAGAGCTGAAAAGGGAAGAAGAGCACATGGCATCCGTCTCGTTCCGCGACATCCAGAAGGCCTACGGCAAGGTCAAGGTCATCCACGGCATCGACTTCACCATCGCCGACGGCGAGTTCGTCGTGCTGGTCGGCCCCAGCGGCTGCGGCAAGAGCACGCTGCTGCGCATGCTGGCGGGGCTGGAAGAGATCTCCGGCGGCGAGATCCTGATCGACGGCAAGGTCGTCAACGAGCTCGAGTCGAAGGACCGCGACATCGCGATGGTCTTCCAGAGCTACGCGCTGTACCCGCACATGACCGTGCGCGACAACATGGGCTTCAGCCTGCGCCTGCGCAAGGCCGACGCCGCCACCACGGCCGAGCGCGTGGACCGCGCGGCGAAGATCCTCAACCTCGACGCGCTGCTCGACCGCTTTCCGCGTGAACTCTCGGGCGGCCAGCGCCAGCGCGTGGCGATGGGCCGCGCCATCGTGCGCGACCCCAAGGTGTTCCTGTTCGACGAGCCGCTGTCGAACCTGGATGCCAAGCTGCGCGTGGCGATGCGCGCCGAGATCAAGGCGCTGCACCAGCGGCTGAAGACGACCACGGTCTACGTCACGCACGACCAGATCGAGGCCATGACCATGGCCGACCGCATCGTCGTCATGCACGACGGCATCGTCGAGCAGATCGGCACGCCGCTGGAGCTGTTCGACCGGCCGGGCAACCTGTTCGTGGCGCAGTTCATCGGCTCGCCGTCGATGAACGTGCTGCAGGGCACGCTGACCGGCGGCGCGGTCGAGGCGCTGGGCGCACGCTGGCCGCTGCCGCCCGGCGTGGGCAAGGGCAACGAAGGGCAGGCGGTGCACTACGGCATCCGGCCCACCGACATGGCGCTGGCCGACAGCGGCATCCCCGCGCGCGTGGTGGTGGTGGAGCCCACCGGCGCCGAGACCGAACTGCTGCTCGACGTCGGCGGCCAGCAGCTGGTGCTGGTGATGCACGGCCGCACCGAGGCCCAGCCCGACGACACGGTCTACCTGGCGGTGGAGGTGGCCAAGGCGCACGTCTTCGACGGCAAATCGGGACAACGCCTCACGTGAAGAACGGGCCGTGCATCGTCGTGATGGGCGTCAGCGGCTGCGGCAAGAGCACGGTGGGCCGTGCACTCGCCACGGCGCTCGGCCTGCCCTTCGTCGAGGGTGACGACCTGCACCCGCCACGCAACGTGGCCCTGATGGCCGCCGGCACGCCGCTGACCGACGACGACCGCGCCGACTGGCTGCGCACCCTGTCCGAGGTGCTGGCCGGGGCGGCCGCGCGCGGCCAGGGCGTGGTGGTGTCGTGCTCGGCGCTCAAGCGCCGCTACCGCGACGTGCTGCGCAGCGGCGCGCCCGCGCTGCGCCTGGTGTTCCTGCACGGCAGCCGCGAACTCCTGGCCGCGCGCGTGGCCGCGCGCACGCACCGCTACATGCCGGCGTCGCTGCTCGACAGCCAGCTGCAGACGCTGGAATCGCCGGGGCCCGACGAGTGCCCCGTCACGCTGGACATCAGCGCCCCGCCCGAGGCCCTGGCCGACGCGGCACGGCGCGCACTGGAGGCCACCGGCCCATGATCACCGCAGACACCTTCCGGCTGGACGGCCGCATCGCGCTCGTCACTGGCTCCTCGGGCGGCATCGGCCTGGCGCTGGCGCGCGGCCTGGCGCAGGCCGGCGCCCGCGTGGTGCTGAACGGCCGCGACACCGCCAAGCTCGACGCCGCCGTGCAGCAGCTGCGCAGCGAAGGGCTGCTGGCCGAGGGCAGCGCCTTCGACGTCGTCGACGTCGCCGCGGCGGCTGCCGTGGCCCGCATCGAGGCCGACGTGGGTCCGATCGAGGTGCTGGTGAACAACGCCGGCATCACGCGCCGCGCACCCTTCCACGAGCTGCCGCCGGCCGATTGGCAGGCCGTGCTGCGCACGAACATCGACAGCGTCTTCGCGGTCGGCCAGGCCGTGGCGCGGCACATGGTGGCGCGCGGCCACGGCCGCATCATCAACACCTGCTCGGTGCAGAGCGAACTGGGCCGCCCGGGGCTGTCGGCGTACATGGCGAGCAAGGGCGCGCTGAAGATGCTGACCAAGGGCATGGCCATCGACCTGGGGCCGCACGGCATCAACGTCAACGGACTCGCGCCGGGCTACTTCAAGACCGAGCTGACGGCCCCGCTGGTGGCCGACGCCACCTTCAGCCAGTGGCTGACCAACCGCACGCCCAGCCGCCGCTGGGGCGACGTGGAAGACCTGGCCGGCGCGGTCGTCTTCCTGGCCTGCGACGCGTCCCGCTTCGTCAACGGCCATCTCCTGTATGTCGACGGCGGCGTCACCGCAACCCTGTAGGTCCCCCATGTCCACGTTCACCAAGGTCATCCTCGCCACAGGCACCGACGGCCGCGCGCACTGGCGCGAAGAAGTCGTCGCGCTGACCGAAGGCAAGCCGATGGCGATGCTGTCGCCGCTGATGCCCAGCGGCGGCCTGCAGCTGCGCCACAGCCCGGTGGGCTTCCGCAGCGAGTTCCACTGCACGGTCGACCCGCAATGGGTGTTCATCCTGGGCGGTGCGATGGAGATCGGCTTGCAGGACGGCAGCTCGCGCGTGTTCCACCCCGGCGAGCATTTCTTCTCTGCCGACACGCTGCCGGCCGGCGCCAGCTTCGACCCCGCGGTGCACGGCCACTGGAGCCGGCAGGTGGGCGACGCGCCGCTGGTCACCGCCTTCGTGCGGGGATGACATGAACGCGGTGAAGAACGTGCATGGCCACACGCTCGACCTGCTGGGCGAGGCCATCGTCGGCGGCCGCTACCCGGCCGGCGCCGCGATTCCCCCCGAGCCGATGCTGTGCGAGCAGTTCGGCGTCAGCCGCACCGTGGTGCGCGAGGCCGTGAAGTCGCTGGTGGCCAAGGGCCTGCTCGTCACCGGACCCAAGGTCGGCACGCGCGTGCTGCCCGAGGACAACTGGAACTGGTTCGATCCTTCGGTCGTGCAGTGGAAGAGCAAGATGGGCCTGACGCGCGAGTTCCTGCGCGACCTGCAGGAACTGCGCCGCGTGATCGAGCCGGCCGGCGTGCGCCTGGCGGCGCTGCGCGCCACGGCAGCCGACATCGCCGCCATCGAGGCCGCGTATGCGGGCATGAAGCAGGCCATCGAACAAGGCGGCGACTACGTCAGCAACGACCTGCGCTTCCACCAGGGCCTGCTGCTGGCCGGCCACAACCGCATGGTGGTGCAGATGAGCAAGGCGCTGGGCGCGCTGCTGCGCACCGCCTTCGAGATCAGCACGACGCGGCCCGACGGCCCGGCCAGTTCGCTGCCGCTGCACCGCGCGGTGCTCGACGCCGTGATCGCGCGCGACCCGGTGGCGGCCGAGAAGGCGAGCCTGGTGCTGATCGACGGTGCGCAGGACGACATCGAGCAGGTGCTCGCCTCGCGCCGCAAGCTGCCGTCGCTGAGCGCGCCGGCCCCACGGCTGAAGGCGCCGCGCGCGCTGGTCTGACCACTTTCGCAAGGACCCCCGACCATGAAACTCCTGATCACCGGCGGTGCCGGTTTCGTCGGCGCTCGGCTGGCGCGCACGCTGCTGCAGCGCGGCACGCTGGCCGGCCGGCCGCTGACCCAGCTGGTGCTGGCCGACCAGGTGCAGGCCCCGGCCGACCTGCTGGCCGATGCGCGTGTGCAGTCGCGCGTGGCGCCGCTGCTGGCCACCTGCGAGAGCCTGCGCGAAGAGGGCTTCGACGGCGTGTTCCACCTGGCCTCGGCGGTCTCGGGCGAGTGCGAGGCCGACTTCGACCTGGGCATGCGCAGCAACCTCGACAGCACGCGTGCGCTGCTGGAAGCGCTGCGCCACCGCACGCAGTCGGGTGCGGCACCGACACGGCTGGTCTTCAGCAGCTCGGTGGCGGTGTTCGGGCCCGACCCGGCCGTGCCGCTGCCTGCCGTGGTGACCGACACCACGCTGCCCGCGCCGCAGACCAGCTACGGCGTGCAGAAGCTGATCTGCGAGCACCTGGTGGCCGACTACACGCGCAAGGGCTTCATCGACGGCCGCGCCGCGCGCCTGATGACGGTGACGGTGCGCCCGGGCCGGCCCAACGGCGCCGCCAGTTCGTTCTTCAGCGGCATCATCCGCGAGCCGCTGGCCGGCGAAGAGGCCATCCTGCCGGTGGCGCCCGACGTGGCGCACCCGGTGAGCTCGCCGCAGCGCACGGTGGAAGGGCTGATCGCCGTCTACGAGGCCAGCCGCGAGGCCTTCCGCGGCCGCACGGCGCTGAACCTGCCGGCATTGAACGTCACCGTGCAGCAGATGCTGGACGCGCTGGAGAAGGTGGCCGGCCCAGCGGTGCGCGCGCGCGTGAAGTACGTGCGTGACGAGCGCATCGCCGGCATCGTCGCCAACTGGCCGCAGGCCGCCAGCGCCGAGCGCGCCGCCGGCCTGGGCCTGCTGCCGGAGGCGAACTTCGAAGACATCATCCGGCAATACATCGCCGACAACGCGGGCACCGCCGCACTCAAGGGCATGGCATGAACCAGATCGATCTCAAGGGCCGCATCGCGGTCGTCACCGGCGGCGCCCAGGGCCTGGGCTACGCCATCAGCGAACGCATGCTGCGCTCGGGCGCCGAGGTGCTGCTGTGGGACATCGACGCCGGCAAGCTCGATGCGGCCTGCAAGTCGCTGTCGGCGCTGGGGCCGGTGCGCGGCGCGCTGGTCGAGCTGACCGACGACGCTGCGGTGGCCGCGGCCGCGGCAGCGGCCGGGCGCATCGACATCCTGGTCAACAACGCCGGCATCACCGGCGGCAACGGCACCACCTGGGAGCTGGACCCGGTGGTGTGGCGGCGCGTCGTCGAGGTCAACCTGATCGGTCCCTACCTCACCAGCCGCCACGTCGTGCCGCGCATGCTGGCCGGCGGCTATGGCCGCATCGTCAACATCGCGTCGGTGGCGGGCAAGGAGGGCAACCCGAACGCCAGCCACTACAGCGCCAGCAAGGCCGCGCTGATCGCGCTGACGAAGTCGCTGGCCAAGGAACTGGCCACGAAGAACATCCTGGTGAATGCCGTGGCGCCGGCTGCGGCGAAGACGGCGATGTTCGACCAGATGGCACAGAGCCACATCGACTACATGCTGAGCAAGATCCCGATGGGGCGCTTCCTGGAGCCGGCGGAGATCGCGGCCATGGTGGCCTGGCTCGCCAGCGAGGACTGCTCGTTCAGCACCGGCGCCGTCTTCGACATCACCGGCGGGCGCTCGACCTACTGACCTGCTGAACTACTGCAGGCCCTGCTGCGGCGCGCGCATGCGCAGCAGCAGGCGCAGGTATTCGAGGTCGGCATGCAGCTTCTGCAACTCTTCGCGCAGGTCGGCCCAGCGTTGCAGCTGCAGGGCCTCGGGCGGCAGGGCAGGGGGCGTGGTCTTGGCGTCCATGGCGGCATGGTCGGCCGAGGCTCCGGGTGGGTCAACCCCGTGAGCCGGGGTGCCCGGTTCGCGGGGTGCGCCAGGTGGCATCAGCCGATGCGCCCGAGCAGCAGGTATTCCATCAGCGCCTTCTGCACGTGCATGCGGTTCTCGGCTTCGTCCCAGACCACGCTCTGCGGCCCGTCGATGACCTCGGCCGTGACTTCCTCGCCGCGGTGCGCGGGCAGGCAGTGCATGAACAGGGCGTCGGGCTGCGCCACGGCCATCATCTCCTCGTCCACGCACCAGTCGACGAAGGCCTTGCGGCGCTCGTCGTTCTCGGCCTCGTAGCCCATGCTGGTCCAGACGTCGGTGGTCACCAGATGCGCGCCTTCGCAGGCCTGCATCGGGTGGTTGAAGACCTTGTAGCAGCCGCTGTCGCGGATGCCGGCCACCGCCGGGTCGACCTCGTAGCCGCTGGGCGTGCTGACGTGCACCGTGAAGCCCAGCGTCTCGGCCGCCTGCAGCCAGGTGTTGGCCATGTTGTTGCCGTCGCCGACCCAGGCCACCACCTTGCCCGCGATGCTGCCGCGGTGCTCGATGTAGGTGAAGATGTCGGCCAGGATCTGGCACGGGTGGTACTCGTTGGTCAGGCCGTTGATCACCGGCACGCGCGAGTGCGCCGCGAAGCGTTCGATCTTCGCCTGCTCGAAGGTGCGGATCATCACGATGTCGACCATGCGGCTGATCACGCGCGCGCTGTCTTCCACCGGCTCGGCGCGGCCGAGCTGGCTGTCGCCCGTGGTCAGGTGCACCACCGAGCCGCCCATCTGGTACATGCCGGCCTCGAAGCTGACGCGCGTGCGCGTGCTGGCCTTCTCGAAGATCATCGCCAGCGTGCGGTCCACCAGCGGCTGGTAGCGCTCGTAGTTCTTGAAGCGCGTCTTGATGATGCGCGCGCGGTCGAACAGGTAGGCGTATTCCTCGGCGCGGAAGTCCTTGAACTGCAGGTAGTGCTTCATCAGCGAGTGGCCCGGCTTCATGGCGCTTCCGCCAGGAAGCCCTGGATCAGCGGCACCAGGATGGCGGCGATCTGCCGCGCCTCGTCGGCGTTGATCACCAGCGGCGGCAGCAGGCGCACCACGCGGTCGGCGGTGACGCTGATCATCAGCCCGGCCTCGGCCGCGCGGCCCAGCAGCACGCCGCAGGGTCGCGCGAGCTCGATGCCGATCATCAGCCCGGCGCCCCGGAACTCGACCACGCCGCCATTGGCCACCTCGGCGGCCAGGCCGCTCTGCAGCGCGTCCAGCAGCACGCGGCCCATGGCTTCGGCGTTGGCCAGCAGGCCGTCTTCCTCCATGATGCGCAGCGTCTCGACGCCCGCACGCATGGCCAGCGGGTTGCCGCCGAAGGTGGTGCCATGGTTGCCCGGGCCGAGCACGTTGACGGCCCGCGGGCCGACGACGACGGCACCGATCGGCACGCCCGAGCCCAGGCCCTTGGCCAGCGGCATCACGTCCGGGCGGATGCCGGCCCACTGGTGTGCGAACCACCGCCCCGTGCGGCCGATGCCGCACTGCACCTCGTCGAGCATCAGCAGCCAGTCCTGCCGGTCGCACAGAGCGCGCAGGCCCTGCAGGTACTCGTTGCGGCTCTGGTTGATGCCGCCTTCGCCCTGGATCACTTCCAGGAACACGGCGACCACGTTGGGGTTGGTGCGCGCGACCTCCTCGACCGCGGCCAGGTCGTTCAGCGGCACGCGCACGAAGCCTTCCACCAGCGGGCCGAAGCCGGCCTGCACCTTCGGGTTGCCGGTGGCCGACAGCGTGGCGATGCTGCGGCCATGGAACGCCTTCTCGTAGACGATGATGGCCGGCTTCTCGATGCCCTTGTCGTGGCCGAACTTGCGCGCGATCTTGATCGCGGCCTCGTTGGCCTCCAGGCCGCTGTTGCAGAAGAACGCGCCCGACAGCCCGGACAGTTCGCACAGCTTGGCGCCCAGCTGCTCCTGCAGCGGCACCTCGTAGTAGTTGCTGCAGTGGATGAGCTTGGCCACCTGGTCCTGCAGCGCCGGCACCAGCTTCGGGTGGGCGTGGCCCAGCGTGTTGACGGCGATGCCGCCCAGGCCGTCGAGGTAGCGCTTGCCCTGCGTGTCCCAGACCCAGCAGCCTCGGCCGTGCGAGAGCGCCAGCGGCAGGCGGCCGTAGGTGTTCAGCACATGCGGCATCGGGGCCAGGACGGGGGTGTCGGGTGCGTTCATCGAGCGATCCTCAAGCGGCGCCAGGGAAGAGAATCGGCGTGCGAACCGTGGTGGCCCGCACGCCGAACGGGTTTCGATTCTAGAGGCCGCCCAGGCCGTGCTGCGTCGCAGCAAATTGCGGGCACAATCTTGTGTTGCCGATGACCAGCCAGCCACCCCGCCAGTACTACATCCAGGGCATCACCCTGGAAGGCCGCAGCTTCCGACCCAGCGACTGGGCCGAGCGCCTCGCGGGGGCGATGTCCAGCTTCCGCCCGGGTGGCAGCGCCGGCGGCATCGGCGCCTTCATCGGCTACTCGCCGTATTGCGTGCCGCGTGTGATCGACGGCGTGAAGTGCGTCATCGTGAACGAGGCGCTGAAGGGCATCGAGCCGATGGCCTGGGACTTCGTGATGAACTTCGCCCGCGACAACCGGCTGAAGGTGGTGGAAGTGCTACCGGGGGCTCCGCCGGCCTGAACAACATGCGGGTCCGCAGCGTCGGGCGGCCGGAAAACAAAAAGGCCTGCTTGCGCAGGCCCTTCGTGCAACACCCGGAAATCTTGTCGTCAGGCGGCGAGCGCCAATGCCTTGACCTTGGCGGCCAGGCGGCTCTTCAGGCGGGCGGCCTTGTTCTTGTGGAAGATGCCCTTGTCGGCGACCGAGTCGATCACGCTCTGGGCAGTCTTGAAGCTGTCGGCGGCCTTGGCCTTGTCACCAGCGGCGACGACCTTGACGACGTTCTTCACCACGGTGCGAAAACGCGAGCGCAGCGAGGTGTTGTGTGCGTTCAGCACCACGTCCTGGCGGGCGCGCTTGCGGCCGGAGGCGAGGCGAACGGTCTTCTTCTTGGCTTTGGACGAAGTGGCCATGCTGTGGAATCGAAAGAATTCGGGTGGTGCAAAGACCGTCGAGTATAGCACGGCACTGTGCGCAATGCCAGCTCGTGTGCTGCGCCCGCCTATAATCTGAGGCTGTCCCGGCGTCGGGCGTCTGCCGCACAGCCCTTGCCGCTGTGCCATCTGCCTTCGTGAACCTGCTCCGGGCTGCCTCCACCGTTTCTGCACTGACCCTGGCCTCGCGCATCACCGGGCTGGTGCGCGACCAGCTGGTTGCCGCCTACTTCGGCGCCAGCGCCATCACCGACGCCTACAACGTCGCGTTCCGCATCCCGAACCTGTTCCGGCGCCTGTTCGCCGAAGGAGCCTTCTCGCAGGCCTTCGTGCCGCTGCTGGCAGCCACGCGCGAACGCGAGGGCGACGCCGCCACGCACCAGCTGATCGACGCCGTGGCCACCGTGCTGGCCTGGGTGCTGCTTCTGGCCTGTGCGCTGGGGGTCATCGGCGCGCCGGTGCTGGTGTGGGCGATGGCCTCGGGGCTGGAGCGTTTCGACGACGCCGTGCTGATGACGCGCTGGATGTTCCCGTACATCGGCTTCATGTCGCTGGTGGCGTTGTCGGCCGGCATCCTGAACACCTGGAAGCGCTTTGCCGTGCCGGCTGTCACGCCGGTGCTGCTGAACCTGGCCGTGATCGCCGCGGCGCTGTTCGGCGCCCCGTGGTTCGAGCGCCAGGGCCTGGAACCGGTGCTGGCACTGGCCGGCGGCGTGCTGCTGGGCGGCGTGCTGCAGGCGGCGGTGCAGATCCCGGCGCTGCGTGCACTGGGACTGATGCCGAAGATCGGCGTGTCGCCGTCCCGGTTGCGGGCGGCCTGGGCGCACCCGGGTGTGCACACCATCCTGCAGCGCATGGCGCCGGCATTGCTGGGTGTGTCGGTCGCCCAGGTGTCGATGCTGATCAACACGCAGATCGCGTCGCACGTGGGCGTGGGCGCGGTGTCGTGGCTGACCTATGCCGACCGGCTGATGGAGTTCCCGACCGCGCTGCTGGGCGTGGCGATGGGCGTGGTGCTGCTGCCGCAGCTGTCGTCGGCGCAGGGGCGGGGCGACACGCAGGCTTACTCCGGCATGGTCGACTGGGGCCTGCGCCTGGTGCTGCTGCTGGCCTTGCCGTGCGCCATTGCGCTGCTGGTGTTTGCGCAGCCGCTGGTGGCGGTGCTGTTCCACTACGGCGCCTTCACCGCGGCCGACGTCGCGCAGACCGCACGCGCGGTGATGGGTTGGGGCGTGGGCCTGATGGGCCTGGTGGCGGTGAAGGTCCTGGCGCCAGCGTTCTACGCCCGCGAGGACACGAAGACACCGGTGAAGATCGCCATCGGCGTGCTGGTGGTCACGCAGCTGCTGAATGCCGTCTTCGTGCCCTGGATCGGCTTCGCCGGGCTGGCGCTGTCCATCGGCCTCGGCGCCACGCTGAACGCCGCGCTGCTGCTGGTGGGCCTGCTGCGCCGCGGCGTCTACCGGCCCGCCGCGGGCTGGCCCTTCTATGCTCTGCGCGTGCTGCTGGCCAGCGCGGCGCTGTGTGCCGGGCTGGCGTGGGCGGCGCAGGCCATCGACTGGATCGGGCTGCAGGCGCATCCGCTGCAACGCGCCGGCTGGATGGCGCTGGTGCTGGGCAGCGTGGCCGCCGGCTACTTCGCGCTGCTGGCGGCTGCCGGGCTGCGGGTGCGGCAGTTCATGCGCCGCGGCTGACCTACACTGGCAGGCATGGGGAGTCCGCTGCATTTCCAGGCACCGACGGCGCTGCAGTACTTCGCTGCGCTGGTGGCCGACGACGCCAGTTTCTCGGTGCTGGAGGCCGCCATCGCCGTGGCCCAGGACGCCGACCCCGGCCTCGATCCGCAGGCCGTGCTGTCCGAGATCGACACCCTGGCCGAGCGTCTGCGCCGCCGCCTGCCGGCCGACGCCGCGCCGCTGCAGAAGCTGCGCCTGCTGAACCGGTACTTCTTCCAGGAACTCGGCTTCGCCGGCAACGTCAACGACTACTACGACGTGCGCAACAGCTACGTGCCGCAGGTGCTGCACAGCCGGCGCGGCATCCCGATCACGCTGGCCCTGCTGTACGGCGAACTGGCGGCACAGGTGGGCCTGCAGGCCGCCGGCGTGTCGTTCCCCGGACACTTCCTCGTCAAGCTGCACATGCCGCGCGGCGAGGTGATCCTCGATCCCTTCAGCGGTCAGTCGCTCTCGCGCGAGGATCTCGACGAGCGACTGCAGCCCTATCTGCGCCAGCGCGGCCTGGTGGGCGACTTCGAGGCGCCGCTGGGGCTGTTCCTGCAGGCGGCGGCGCCGCGCGACGTGATCGCGCGGCTGCTGCGCAACCTGAAGGAAATCCATCGCAGCGCCGCCGACTGGCCGCGCCTGCTGGCGGTGCTGGAGCGGCTGGTGATCCTGCTTCCGCAGGCCTGGGACGAGGTGCGCGACCGCGGCCTGGCCCACGCGGCGCTGGGCGATGGCGAGCGCGCCGCGGCCGACCTGCGCACCTACCTGCGGCACTGCCCCGATGCCGACGACGCCGGCCTGCTGCTGCAGCGCCTGCAGGCGCTGCAGGGTCGCATGCATGCGCCGCAGCGCCCGCGCCTGCACTGAGCCGGTCATGAAGCAGATCCCGCTGGCCATCGGCCCCGACCCGCTGCCCACCTTCGACAGCTTCCTGCCTGGCGGCAATGGTGCTGCGCTGGAGCACCTGCGCCGGCTGGCGATGCCGTCCGCCCCGGTGTACCTGTGGGGCCCGTCGGGCAGCGGCAAGACGCACCTGCTGCGTGCGCTGGCCCACGCCTGCCAGCAGGCCGGGCAGCGCGTGGGCTGGTTCGACGCCGCCGACGCCACGCCCTGGCCGCTGCAGCCCGACTGGTCGCTGGTCATCATCGACCGCTGCGACGCGCTCGACGCGGCGGCGCAGCAGGCCGCCTTCGCGCTGTTCGTCGAGGCGGCCACCGAAGGCGTGCAGGTGGCGGCAGCCGGCCGCCTGCCCCCCGTGGACCTGCCGTTGCGCGACGACCTGCGCACACGGCTGGGCTGGGGGCATGTGTTCGCGATGCAGCCGCTGGGCGAAGCCGAGACGCGCGCTGCGCTGCGCCGCGAAGGCGACCGCCGCGGCGTGCTGCTGTCCGACGAGGTGATGGACCACCTGCTCACGCGCTTCCCGCGCGACCTGAAGCACCTGATGTCGCTGCTGGACCGGCTCGACGAGTTCGCGCTGGCACGTTCGCGCGCGATCACGGTGCCGCTGCTGAAAACAATGCTGGCTGAAGAAGGCTCGCCCTCTTGAATCTCACGCTCTTCGACCTGGACGGCACGCTGCTGCCGACCGACTCCGACCACGCCTTCGGCGAGCACCTCATCGCGCTGGGCTGGGCCGACGGCACCGCCTACCGCCGCTGCAACGACGACTTCTTCCGCCAGTACCAGGAAGGGCGGCTCGACATCGACGCCTACGTCGAGTTCTGCACCAGCGCCTGGCGCCGGCGCAGTGCCGACGAACTGGCCGCGGCCAGCGCTGCGTTCGTCGACGGCTTCGCGCGCCCGTCGCTGCACCCGAAGGCGCTGCAGCTGGTGCAGCGCCACCGCGAGGCCGGCGACCTGCTGGCCATCGTGACGGCCACCAACGACTTCGTCACACGCCCAATCGCTGACCTGTTCGGCATCGAGACGCTGATCGCCACCGAACTGGAGCGTGATGCGCAGGGTCGCGTCACCGGCGCGATCCGCGGCGTGCCGTCGTTCCGTGAAGGCAAGATCACCCGCGTCGAGCAATGGCTGGCGGCGCAGGGCCGCACGCTCGCCGATTTCGACCGCTGCACGTTCTACAGCGACTCCACCAACGACCTGCCGCTGCTCGAACACGTGAGCCACCCGGTGGCTACCAACCCGGGCGCCGCGCTGCGTGACATCGCACAGCAGCGAGGCTGGCCCATCCTGAACCTGTTCACATGATCAAGAAATTCATCGACCGCCTGCTCGGCAAGGGCGGCAAGCCCGCTGCCGAGGCCGCCGCCGCGCTGCCGGCCATCCCGCTCGGGCAGCGCGTGGAACTCGGCCCCGGGCAGCACGGCATCGACCCCAGCCTGCTCGACGACAACGCCGTGCGCGTGGTGAAGACGCTGAAGGACGCCGGCTTCGAGGCCTACGTGGTGGGTGGCGCGGTGCGCGACCTGCTGGTGGGCCTGCGTCCGAAGGACTTCGACGTCGCCACCAACGCCACGCCCGAGCAGGTGAAGGCGCTGTTCCGGCGCGCCTTCATCATCGGCCGGCGCTTCCGCCTGGTGCACGTGGTCTTCGGCCGCGGACGCGAGCACGAGGTCATCGAGGTTTCGACCTTCCGCGCCTACCTCGACGCCGCCGCCGCCGACCAGGTGGCCGGCAACGAGAAGACCAGCAAGCACGAGATCGCCGAGAAGAAGCACGTGGTCGACGCCAGCGGCCGCGTGCTGCGCGACAACGTCTGGGGCCCGCAGATCGAGGACGCGGCGCGGCGCGACTTCACGATCAACGCGATGTACTACGACCCGACCACGCGCACCGTGGTCGACTACCACGGCGGCATCGCCGACGTGCGCGCGAAGCTGCTGCGCATGATCGGCGAGCCCGAGACGCGCTACCGCGAAGACCCCGTGCGCATCATCCGCGTGGTGCGTTTCGCGGCCAAGCTGGGCTTCGAGATCGAGACTGCCACGCGCAAGCCCATCAACAAGATGAGCGCGCTGCTGGCCAACGTGCCCATCTCGCGCATGTTCGACGAGATGGTCAAGCTGCTGCAGACCGGGCACGCGCTGCGCAGCATCGACGAACTGAAGAAGCAGGGCCTGGACCGCGGCATCTTCCCGGTGCTCGACGCCGTGCTGGCGCAGGAGCAGCCGAACCCGGCGCGCGAGACGTTCGTGCGCCTGGCGCTGGAGAACACCGACGCGCGTGTGGCCGACGGCCGCGCCGTCGTGCCGAGCTTCATGCTGGCCTGCATGCTGTGGCACGACGTGCAGGGCCGCTGGACGGCGCTGAAGGCCGGCGGCGAGGCGCCGTTCCCGGCCCTGCAGCAGGCGGTGGACGCGGTGTTCGACGCCCGCATCGGCGACATCTCCGGCCGCGGCAAGCTGGCCGGCGACATGCGCGAGATCTGGCTGATGCAGCCGCGCTTCGAGCGTCGCACCGTCAGTTCGGCCAAGGCGCTGGTGGAGCAGGCGCGCTTCCGCGCCGGCTACGACTTCCTGCGGCTGCGCGCGGACGTCGGCGAGATCGCCCCGGAACTGGCGGACTGGTGGGAAGACTTCCATCTCGGCAGCGACGAGGAACGCGAGGCCTTGCTGCAGGATCTGAAGGCACAGCAGCAGCCGCGCAACCGGCGCGCGCCGGCGCGCCGCGATGCAGTCGCCGTGCCTGCCACTGCGGACGACGACAGTGACGCCGATGCCCACGAAGACGGCGCCGACGACCTGCCGCCGCCCTCTGGCGACGCCCCGCCGCGCAAGCGCCGCCGCCGCCGGCGCAAGCCTGCCGGCGCGCAGGGCGGCAGCACCGGCGCGTCCGAGTAGGCAAGAGGCGCGGCAAGGCGCCCGCCTACAATGTGGCGATGACAATCCGGTGACGAACCGGTGACACCGGAGTCCGCATGTTCTTTGGCAAGCTGCTGCCGCGCGAAGGCAACTTCTTCGAGATGTTCAACGAGCACGGCACCCACATCGCCGAGGGCGCACGCTCGTTCATGGCGATGGTGCAGCACTACTCCGACCCCGTGCTGCGCGAACAGCACGCCGCTGCCGTCGGTGCCTCGGAGCGCAACGCCGACAAGGTCACGGCCGAGGTCAACCGCGCACTGCACCGCACCTTCATCACGCCGCTCGACCGCGAGCAGATCCACGGCCTGATCAACGCCATGGACGACATCCTCGACCTGCTGCAGGACAGCAGCGAAGTCATGTCGCTGTACGACCTGCAGCACATGAGCGAGGACGTCGTGCGTCTGACCGAGATCTCGGTGCGCTGCTGCGAACGTGTGCAGCACGTGGTGACGCTGTTGCCGCGCCTGAAGGACGCCGCGGTCGCCGAGTCGGCGCTGAAGACCTGCGAGGAAATCGACCGCCTCGAGTCCGACGCCGACCGCGTGATGCGCAGCGCCATGTCGCGCCTGTTCCGCGAAGAGGCGGACACGCGTGAATTGATCAAGCTCAAGGCGGTGTACGAGCACCTGGAATCGATCTCCGACCGCTGCGAAGACGTCGCGAACCTGGTCGAAGGCATCGTGCTCGAGAACTCCTGAGCCCGCCGGGAACCGCTGCGATGAGTGCCATGCCCGTCGGCTTCTGGGTGGTCGTGATGCTGGTCGTTCTGGCCTTGCTGTTCGACTTCATGAACGGCTTCCACGACGCCGCCAACTCGATCGCCACCGTCGTGTCGACCGGGGTGCTCAAGCCCCAGCACGCAGTGGCCTTCGCGGCCTTCTTCAACGTGCTGGCGATCGCGGTGTTCCAGCTGAAGGTGGCTGCCACCATCGGCAAGGGCATCGTCGAGCCCGGCATCGTGGACCAGCACGTGATCTTCGGCGCGCTCATCGGCGCCATTGCCTGGAACGTGATCACGTGGTGGTACGGCATCCCGTCGAGCAGCTCGCACGCGCTGATCGGCGGCATCGTCGGCGCCACGCTGGCCAAGGCCGGCGCCGGCCCGCTGGTGGCGTCGGGGCTGCTGAAGACCTTTGCCTTCATCTTCGTCTCGCCGCTGATGGGCTTCCTGCTGGGCTCGCTGATGATGGTGGCCGTGGCCTGGGTGTGCCGGCGCAGTTCGCCGCTGCGCGTGGACAACTGGTTCCGGCGCCTGCAACTCGTGTCGGCGGGCCTGTATTCACTGGGCCACGGCGGTAACGATGCGCAGAAGACCATCGGCATCATCTGGCTGCTGCTGATCTCGTCGGGCTACGTGGCCGCCAGCGACAGCCTGCCGCCGGCCTGGGTGATCTGGAGCTGCTACATCGCCATCGGCCTGGGCACGCTGTTCGGCGGCTGGCGCATCGTCAAGACCATGGGCCAGCGCATCACGAAGCTCAAGCCGGTGGGTGGCTTTTGCGCCGAGACCGGCGGCGCGATCACGCTGTTCATCGCCACGGGCCTGGGCGTGCCTGTCTCGACCACGCACACGATCACCGGTGCGATCTTCGGCGTGGGCTCGGTGCGCAATGCGTCGGCTGTCCGCTGGGGGCTGGCCGGCAACATCGTGATGGCCTGGATCGTCACGATCCCGGCCACGGCGCTGATCGCCGCCGTGTTCTACGGCTTCAGCCTGCTGATCTTCTGAGCGGTGCGCAGCCGGCCGGGGCCGGCATCAGCGGCCCTGCTGCAGCTGCCATTCGAAGAACTTCTGGCCCCCGAAGGCGATGGTGCCCGTCAGTGCCGCACCGCCCACCATCAGCGCCAGGATCACGCCGATCACCGGCGCCCATGCCGTGGCACGCACCGGCTGGCCGGGGTTGTGGCGCGCCGCCCACTTCTCGTCAGGCGTGAGTCCGTAGACGATGGCGTGCAGCATCGCCTGCGCCAGCATCAGCCCGAACAGCGGGATCAGCGCCCAGGCCTGCAGGTCGTCCTGCCCCAGGTTGCGCATGCGCAGGATGCCCAGCAGGCCGGCCGCTGTCACCAGGGGGTGCAGCCAGCCGAGCAGGTCGCTGCGGCCGTGCAGGTAGAACCGGTGCGCGCCCAGCGTGCCCAGCGTGATGGCCAGCCAGGTGGCGGCGGTCTTGCTGCGGTAGCGGCTCATTCCGCGGGCACGGTGGTGGCGCCGGTGCCGAGTGCGCGCTGCATCAGCACCACGTCGAGCCAGCGGTCGAACTTCCAGCCCGCCGCCTTCAGCACGCCGGTGTGCTCGAAGCCCAGCGCGCGGTGCACGCCGATCGAGCCGGCGTTGTCCGCGTCGCCGATGACTGCCAGCATCTGGCGCGCGCCGGCGGCTTCGCAGCGCGCCACCAGCTCGGCCAGCAACAGCCGGCCGGTGCCGCGGCCGCGGGCGTCGGCTGCCAGGTAGATCGAGTCCTCCAGGCAGAAGCGGTAGGCGCGGCGCGGGCGGAAGTGGTTGGCGTAGGCGTAGCCCAGCACCTGGCCGGCGTCTTCGGCCACCAGCCAGGGCAGGCCCTTGGACAGCACGTCGGCGCGGCGGCGGGCCATTTCGGCGGTGTCGGGCGCCTCGAGCTCGAAGGTGCCGGTGCCGTGCAGCACGTTGTGTTCGTAGATCGCGGTGATGGCGGCGACATCGGCGTCGCTGCTGGGTCGGATGGTCAATGGCATGCGGCTGAGTTTATAATGCTGGGTTTTCGACGCTGGCCTGACCGCAATTCGGGCGTATCTACGGCGGCGAACCTCCAGACGGCCCACCCGCGGAAATCGTGTCCTTCGGCGGGAGGCTGTCGCCCAGATTCAAGGACATACAGAGATGGTCGTCATCCGCCTGGCCCGTGGCGGCGCCAAGAAGCGCCCCTTCTACAACATCGTCGTTGCCGATTCGCGCGAGCGTCGCGACGGCCGCTTCATCGAGCGCGTCGGTTTCTACAACCCCATGGCTGCCGGCGCCGAACAGCCGCTGCGCGTGGCGCTGGACCGCGTGACGCACTGGACCGGCGTCGGCGCGCAGATGTCGCCCACGGTCGAGCGCCTGGTCGATCAGGCCAAGAAGGCGGCTTGACCGCCCACGGGATGAGCATTCCGTCTCATCCCCTGCCGGCTCATGACGAGCCGGCCAAACCCGAGGACGCCGTCGAAGTCGGCCGCATCCTCGGCGCCTGGGGTGTCCAGGGCGGCATCAAGGTGAAGCCCTTTTCTGCCGACCCCCAGGCCCTGTTTTCCTCCAAGCGCTGGTTCGTCGAGCCGGCCGAGGCCAAGCCAGGGCATCAGGTGCCTCCGCTGTTGCGGGTCGTGCGCGCGCGTGAGCAGAACGACGCGGTCGTCGCCACGGTGCAGGAAGTGACCGACCGCGACACCGCCCAGGCGCTGGCCGGTGCCCGTGTCTTCGTCGCCCGCTCCAGTTTCCCCACGCCCGACAGCGCCGACGAGTTCTACTGGGTCGATCTCATCGGCCTGGCCGTGGCCAACCGCGATGCGCTGGTGCTGGGCACGGTGGTCGGTCTGATCGAGACCGGGCCGCACTGCGTGCTGCGCATCCAGCCGGCCGATGCCGCGGCGGACGAGGTGCTGATCCCGTTCGTCGGTGCCTATGTCGACCGCGTCGACCTGCCTGGACGCACTGTCCACGTCGATTGGCAAGCCGACTTCTGACGCGCAGCCATGCGCTTCGACGTCGTCACGCTGTTTCCGGAACTGTTCCGGCCGCATCTCGAACTGGGCATCACACGCCGCGCCTACAGCCCTGATGGCGTCGATGTGCGCCTGTGGCAGCTGCGCGACTTCGCCGACGACGCCTACCGCCGCGTCGACGACCGCCCCTACGGTGGCGGCCCGGGCATGGTGATGCTGGCCGGACCGCTGACCCGCGCCTTGCAGGCCGTGCATGCCGATGGGGGTGGCGCCACGGTGATCCACTTCACGCCCACCGGCCGCCGGCTCGACCAGGCGCTGGTGGCCGAACTCGCTGCCGGCCCCGGCGCAGTACTGCTGTGCGGGCGCTACGAAGGCATCGACCAGCGTTTCATCGACCGCCACGTCACGCTGGAGATCAGCCTCGGCGACTTCGTGCTGTCGGGCGGCGAGTTGCCCGCGCTGGCGCTGCTGGACGCGGTGGCGCGGCTGCAGCAGGGTGTGCTGAACGCACCCTCGCACGAGCAGGACAGCTTCTCCGACGGCCTGCTCGAGGGGCCGTCGTACAGCCGCCCGGAACGCCTGGAAGGCGAGGGCGGGCGCGTCGACGAGGTGCCAGCGGTGCTGCTGTCGGGCCACCACGGGCAGATCGCCCGCTGGCGACGCGAGCGGTCGCTGGAGCTGACGGCCCGCCGCCGCCCCGACCTGATCATTGCCGCGCGTGCCGCGGGTCGGCTTGCCAAGGACGATGAACGCTTCCTGGCCGCGCTCGGGCTATAATCAAAGGCTTTTCGATCCTCTGCCGGCGACGGCAGGTACTGCCGTCCACGTGACAGCGGTACCTGCCACACCTTCACAACAACGCCAGAGCACGATCGTCATCGGAGAACCCTTGGACCTCATCGCCACCCTCGAGCAGGAAGAAATTGCTCGCCTGAACAAGACCATCCCGGCCTTCGCCCCCGGCGACACCGTGATCGTCAACGTCAACGTCGTCGAAGGCACGCGCAAGCGCGTGCAGGCTTACGAAGGCGTCGTCATTGCCAAGCGCAACCGCGGCCTGAACAGCAGCTTCATCGTGCGCAAGGTCTCCAGCGGCGAAGGCGTTGAGCGCACGTTCCAGACCTACAGCCCGCTGATCGCCAGCGTGGAAGTCAAGCGCCGCGGTGATGTGCGTCGCGCCAAGCTGTACTACCTGCGTGACCGCAGCGGCAAGTCGGCTCGGATCAAGGAAAAGCTGGCCTGATATGGCGGAAGGCGGGAAGCCTCCGCGCATCCTGCATCCGCAGTCGATCCCGGTCACCGGGATCGACGCCCACCTCGCGCCGGTCCCCAGGGACCGGCTCGTCGTTTCTGCGCTGCGCGAACGCTTCGCCGCCGCGGGCGACTGGCCGCCCGAGATCCCGGGTGACGGCCGTGGCTGGAGCGACCGTCCGTTCTCGGCAGCGTCGGTGCTTGTGCCGCTGGTCGTGCGCGCGCACGGCCTGCAGGTGCTGCTGACCAAGCGCACCGAACACCTGCGCGACCACGCCGGCCAGATCAGCTTTCCCGGCGGGCGCGTGGAAGACACCGACGCCGATGCCGCAGACACCGCGTTGCGCGAAGCCGAGGAAGAAGTCGGCCTGCGCCGCGCGCAGGTCGAGGTCATCGGGCAACTTCCCGCGTACACCACGGTGACGCACTTCGTGGTGACGCCCGTCGTGGCGCTGGTGACGCCGCCGCTGGACCTGCAGCTCGATGCCTTCGAGGTGGCAGAAGCCTTCGAGGTGCCGCTCGAGTTCCTGATGAATCCGGCCCACCACCGCCGCCACACGTTCGACTACGAAGGCGGCCAGCGGCAGTTCCTGTCGATGCCCTGGGGCGACTACTTCATCTGGGGCGCCACTGCGGCGATGCTGCGCAACCTGTACGGCTTCCTGGCGCGCTGAGCGCCGGCGGCTATCATCGCCGCCGATGAGTTTTTTCGCCGTCCTGTTCGCGCTGCTGATCGAGCAGCTCAAGCCGCTGCCGCGCGACAACTGGGTGCACCACACGCTGGTGTCCTGGGTCGGCTGGACCAGCCGTAACTTCGACGCCGGGCGCTCGCACCACACGGTGGTGGTGTGGTGCGTGGCGGTGATGGGCCCGTCCTTGCTGGTGGGCCTGTGCCATCTGTTCATCAGCCACTACAGCCTGCTGCTGGCACTGGCCTTCGACGTCGGACTGCTCTACCTGACGCTGGGGTTCCGCCAGTTCAGCCACTACTTCACCGACATTCGCGACGCGCTCGACCGCGGCGACGAAAACGCCGCGCGCGCGAAATTGGCCGAGTGGCGCCACCTCGATGCCAGCGAGCTGCCGCGCACCGAGGTGCTGCGCCACGTGATCGAACACGCGCTGCTGGCCGCGCACCGGCACGTGTTCGGCGTGTTCTTCTGGTTCGTGGTGCTGTCGGCGCTGGGGTTGGGGCCGATGGGCGCGGTGCTCTATCGCATGGCCGAGTTCGCCAGCCGCTACTGGGGCTTCCGCCACCGCACGGTGGAGGCGCCGATGAACGACGGACTGCTGGTGCTGTCGCGCAAGCTGTTCGGCTACATCGACCACATTCCCGCGCGGCTGACGGCCTTCGGCTTCGCCGTGGTCGGTAACTTCGAAGAGGCCGTGGGCGGCTGGCGCCGCGACGCCGGCCTCTGGCAGCACGCCAACGAGGGCATCATCCTGGCCGCCGCAGCCGGTGCCGTGGGCGTGCAACTCGGCGGCAGCGCGGCACCCGGGGTCACGCCCGACCGCAGCAAGACCTTCACCGCGGGCGCGGAGCCCGGCACCGTGGCCGCCGAAGGCTCCACCGGCGGCGTGCCGCCGCAGCTGGGCCACCTGCAGAGCGTGGTCGGCCTGGTGTGGCGCTCGGTGGTGCTGTGGATGCTGCTGGTGGCGCTGCTGTCGCTGGCAAACGTGCTCGGCTAGCTAGCAGGCAGCCCTGCGGCCTCACCAGCGTTTGGTGGACAGCTCGTCGAAGAGCTCCCCGTAGATGCGGTAGCGGCTTTCGGCGATCTCGCCGCGTGCCAGCGCGTCGCGCACGCCGCATCCGGGCTCGTGCCGGTGGCTGCAGTTGTGGAAGCGGCAGTGGCCGAGCGCCGCCGCGAAGTCGGGCATCAGCGTCGCCAGCTGGGGCGGCTCGATCTGGCGCAGGCCGAATTCCTGGAAACCCGGCGAATCGATGAGTGCCGCCTGCCGCGTGTCGTCGAGCCAGTACCAGGTCGTGGTGGTGGTGGTGTGGCGGCCGGCGGCCAGCGCCACCGAGATCTCGCCCACCTGGGCCGCCGCCTGCGGCACCAGCAGGTTGATCAGCGTGCTCTTGCCCATGCCGCTGGGGCCGAGCACCAGCGTCGTCTTGCTGGCCAGCAGCGGCTGCAGCGTGGCGCGCGCGCGCTGCGGGTCGGTCTTCAGGGCCAGTTCGATCACCTGCACGCCCATCGCGACATAAGGCGCCAGGCGTTCGCGCGCCTGCGCTGCAGCCGGCAGATCGGTCTTGTTCAGCCCGATGCAGGTGGTGATGCCGGCCTGCTCGGCTGCGATGAGGGCGCGCGTGAGCTGCGACTCGCTGAACACCGGCTCGCCCGCCACCAGCACCAGCAGCAGGTCCAGGTTGGCTGCGAAGTTCTTGGTGCGCCACTCGTCCTGGCGGAACAGCAGGTTGCGGCGCGGCTCCAGCGCCTCGATGACCCCTTCGTCGCCGGTGAGCATCCAGCGCACGCGGTCGCCGACGACCAGGTCGCTCTTCTTGCCGCGCGGGTGGCACAGCACCCGCGTGCCATCGGGTGTCTCGACCACCACGTGGCGGCCGTGGGCGGCCACCACCAGGCCGCTGTCGACGGCGCTGTCGGGGCTGTCGTGGGCGGTCAAGCCAGCAGCGCGTCGACCTTGGCGGCGCAGATGAAGTCGTTGATCGAGATGCCGCCCACCGAGTGCGTGTTGAAGCGCACGGTGCAGCGGTTGTAGCCGAAGGCGATGTCGGGGTGGTGGTCGTCGGTGTGCGCGATCCAGGCCACGGCGTTGATGAAGGCCATCGTGCGGTGGTAGTCGGCGAAGTCGAAGCGCTTCTGGATCGCGCCGTCCACCAGCGCCCAACCCGGCGCCGCGGCCAGGTGCTGCGCGATCTGGTCGGGGGTCATGGCAGCGTGGCCTTCCAGCGGCTGGCAGCGTTGTCGGGTCAGGTCGGTCATGGCGTGGCGGCGAGCGGTCGGCGGGGCTGGGGCAGGGCGGCCAGGCGCTCGCTGGCCGGCGGGTGCGAATAGTAGAAGCGCACGTACAGCGGGTCGGGCGTCAGCGTGGACGCGTTGTCCTCGTGCAGCTTCAGCAGCGCGCTGGCGAGGGCGCTGCCGTCGGCCTGCGCGCAGGCGTAGGCGTCGGCCTGGAACTCGTGGCGGCGTGACCACTGCGACATCAGCGGCCCGATGAAGAACGTGAACGGCGGCAGCGCCAGCATGAACAGCAGCAGCGCCAGCGCATCGTTGGGGGCGGCCAGGTTGGGCGACACGCCCAGCCCGGCGTAGAAGCCGCTCTGTCCGGCCAGCCAGCCCAGCAGGGCCAGGCCCGCGAGGCTGAAGCCGAAGATCAGCAGCATGCGCTGCAGCACGTGCTTGTGCTTGAAGTGACCCAGCTCGTGCGCGAGCACGGCCTCAACCTCGCCCGGCGACAGCCGCGACAGCAGTGTGTCGAAGAACACCACGCGCTTGGCCGCGCCCAGCCCGGTGAAGTAGGCGTTGGCGTGCGCCGAGCGCTTGCTGCCGTCCATCACGAACAGGCCCTTCGCGGCGAAACCGCAGCGCTGCATCAGGGCCTGCACGCGCGTCTTCAGCGCTTCGTCGGGCAGCGGCTCGAACTTGTTGAACAGCGGTGCGATCACGGTGGGGTACAGCACCAGCAGCACGAGGTTGAAGGCCACCCAGGCCCCCCAGGCCCACAGCCACCACAGCCCGCCCGCGGCGCCCATGATCCACAGGATCAGCGCCGCGAGCGGCAGGCCGATCACGGCCCCCACCAGCACGCCCTTCAGCAGGTCGGCCAGCCACAGCCGCGGCGTCATGCGGTTGAAGCCGAAGCGCTGCTCGATGCGGAAGGTGGCGTACCACTCCAGCGGCAGTTCGATCAGCCCGCTGATCAGCGCAAAGGCCGCCAGCAGCGCCAACTGGTAGGCCATCGGGCCGTAGCCAGGCATCAGCGCGTCGCGCAGCAGCGTGTTCAGCGCATCCAGCCCGCCCAGCAGGGTCCAGCCCAGCAGCACGGCGCCGCCGAAGGCCGTGGTCAGCAACCCGAAGCGGCCCTTGGCCAGCGTGTAGTCGGCGGCCTTGCGGTGCGCCTCGGGCGTGACGGTCGCGGCAAACACCGCGGGCACCTGGTCGCGGTGTTGGGCCACGTGGCGCATCTGGCGCGTGGCGAGCCAGAACTTGACGGCCAGCGAGGCCAGCAGCGCCGCCGCGAAGGCCAGCATGACGGAAGACGGTTGCATGGGGCCGAAGTGTAGGCTTGGGCGAGAATCGGGGCCTTCCCCTGAGCCCGACACCATGACTGCACCCCTGCTGCTGCCGAGCGACCAGAACCTGATCTGGATCGACCTGGAGATGACCGGCCTGTATCCCGACACCGACCGCATCATCGAGGTCGCCGTCGTCGTCACCGACCCGCAGCTGACGGTGCGCGTCGAAGGCCCGGTGTTCGCGGTGCACCAGAGTGACGCCACGCTCGATGCGATGGACGCCTGGAACAAGGGCACGCACGGCAAGAGCGGCCTCATCGACCGCGTGAAGGCCAGCACCGTCGACGAGGCCGCCGCCCAGGCGCAGGTGATCGCCTTCCTGCAGCAGTACGTGCCCAAGGGCAAGAGCCCGATGTGCGGCAACTCGATCTGCCAGGACCGGCGTTTTCTGGCGCGCACGATGCCGCAGCTGGAAGCCTTCTTCCACTACCGCAACGTCGACGTCAGCACGCTGAAGGAACTGGCCAAGCGCTGGAAGCCGGCGGCGCTGGAGGGCTTCAAGAAGGCGCAGGCGCACACGGCGCTGGCCGACATCCACGAATCCATCGACGAGCTGCTGCACTACCGCAGCACCTTCCTCCAGGCCTGAAGCACCGCGCCCTGCGAGAGCGCTCAGGGGAAACCCGGAAATGCGCTATACTCGTGGGCTTGGCATGTTGTTGGTGCCAATCGTTCATCCCCTCTGACCTTCGTCGGACCGCAAGTTTCTCCAGCGGTTTCGCATCTCTCGGGTCGGCGGCGATGCCGTCGCCCCCCTTGATGGATGCGACTTCACCTCAACGGTGCAGCCGGCGCGCAAGCCTTGCGCTGGCGCGACCGTGTTTTTCCGGAAGACGACGAATGAGTTTCGATACCCTGGGTCTCCACGAGACCCTGCTCCGCGCTGTTGCCGACGCGGGCTATACCCAAGCCACCGAAGTCCAGGGCCGTGCGATCCCGCCGGCACTGGAAGGCCGCGACCTGATGGTCAGCAGCAGCACCGGCAGCGGCAAGACCGCCAGCTTCGTGCTGCCGGCACTGATGAAGGTGCTGGCCGCGCGTGGCGACAGCAAGCGGCGCGAGAAGGGCGTCGTGCAAGGCCCGCGCATCGTGGTGCTGACGCCCACGCGTGAACTGGCGATGCAGGTCGCCAAGGCCGTGTTCGACTACGGCCGCCATGTGCAGGGCCTGCGCGTGGCCACCGTCGTCGGCGGCGTGCCTTACGGCGCGCAGCTGAAGGCGCTGCGTGGTCCGCTGGACGTGCTGATCGCCACGCCCGGCCGCCTGATCGACCACATGGAGTCGGGGCGCGCCATCCTGGCCAACGTGGAGATGCTGGTGCTCGACGAAGCCGACCGCATGCTGGACATGGGCTTCATCGAGCCCATCCACCACATCGCCGCGGCCACGCCGGCCTCGCGCCAGACCGTGATGTACAGCGCCACCTTCGCCGGTCACGTCGGCCGCCTGGCCGAAGAGCTGCTGCGCGAGCCTCAGCGCATCGACATCTCCTCGCACACCGAGGCGCATGCCGACATCGAACAGCGCCTGCACTGGGCCGACGACCTGACGCACAAGAACGCGCTGCTCGACCACATCCTGACGACCAAGGAAGTCGACCAGGCCGTGGTGTTCACGAGCACGCAGCGCGACGCCGACTGGCTGGCCGACCGCCTGGCCGACATGGGCCACCACGTGGCGTCGCTGCACGGTGGCCACCCGCAGGGCCGCCGCACGCGCGTGCTGCAGGGCTTGCGCAACAAGCAGCTGAAGATCCTCGTGGCGACCGACGTGGCCGCGCGTGGCATCGACGTCCCGACGATCAGCCACGTCATCAACTACGGCCTGCCGATGAAGGCCGAAGACTACGTGCACCGCATCGGCCGCACCGGGCGCGCCGGTCGCGCCGGCCTGGCCGTGACGCTGGCCGAGCGCCGCGACGCCAGCATGGTGCAGCGCATCCAGCGCTTCACCACGCAGCGCATCCCGGCCGCCACCATCGAAGGCCTGGAGCCCAAGCGCTCGGAGCCGCCGGCGCTGCGCCCGGCCGGCAAGACCTTCCCGTCGCGCCCCTTCCCCGGCAAGCCGGCGGGCAGGACCTTCAAGCCCGCGGGCAAGAAGTTCGCCCGCGCCGGTGGCCCGGAGCGCGCGCCGCGCTGACGCGTCGGCGCAGGCATGAGAAAGGCCCCGCGAGGGGCCTTTTTTCATGGTCGGCGCAGGCGCGCAGGCACGCCAGCGCCTGGCCGTGGGGTCACACGGCCAGCAGTTCCACCTCGAACACCAGCGTGGCGTTCGGCGGGATCACGCCGCCGGCGCCGCGTGCGCCGTAGCCCAGGTCGGCCGGGATCGTCAGCACGCGCGTGCCGCCGACCTGCATGCCCTGCACGCCTTCGTCCCAGCCGCGGATGACGTGGCCGGCGCCCAGCGGGAAGGCGAACGGGTCGCCGCGGTCCTTGCTGGAGTCGAACTTCTGGCCGCGGCCGTTGGCGGCCGAGGGGTCGTGCAGCCAGCCCGTGTAGTGCACCTTGACGCGGGCGCCGGCCGAGGCGGTGGCGCCGCTGCCGACGACGGTGTCTTCGTACTGCAGGCCGGAAGGAGTAGTGGGCATCGTGGGGGTCCTCAAGGATTCGGGGTGCGCATCATGCCAGCCCAGGCCGCCACCGTGCCGGCCAGCCAGTCGGGCAGTGTGGTTGCCGGGTGAACAGGCAGCCCCAGCACCGCCGCTGCGGCCTGCAGCGCCGCCAGCGGGTCGGCAAGGTCCAGCGCCTGCGCGCCGTTCTGCTTCGACAGCTTGGCGCCGTCGGCACCCAGCACCAGCGGCGTGTGCAGGTAGGCCGGCGTCGGCACGCCCAGCGCCTGCTGCAGCAGGATCTGCCGCGGCGTGTTGTCGGCCAGGTCTTCGCCGCGCACCACGTGCGTGACGCCTTGCGCGGCATCGTCTACCACCACCGCCAGCTGGTAGGCCCACAGGCCGTCGGCGCGGCGCAGCGCGAAGTCGCCGACCTCCTGCGCCACCTGCTGGCTGCGCGGGCCCAGGCGGCGGTCGGTCCAGAGCACGGGTGGCGCGTCCTCAGACGTGCGCAGGCGCCAGGCGCGGGCCGGTTTGCCGTGCAGGCCGCTGCGGCAGGTGCCGGGATAGGGCCGTTCGGCAAATCGTGTGTGCGGCACGCCGCGGGCGGCCAGTGCGGCATCGATGTCACGGCGCGTGCAGCCGCAGGGGTAGGCCAGGCCGCGCGCCACCAGGCTGTCCAGGGCCTGCGCGTAGGCCGCGTCGCGCTGCGACTGCCACCACGGCGGCGCATCGGGCAGCAGGCCGCAGGTGGCCAGCTGCTGCAGGATGTGCGTGTCGGCACCGGGCACGCAGCGCGGTCGGTCCACGTCCTCGATGCGCACCAGCCAGCGGCCGCCGTGCGCGCGCGCGTCGAGCCAGCTCGCCAGCGCTGCCACCAGCGAGCCGGCATGCAGCAGCCCGGTGGGTGACGGCGCGAAGCGGCCGACGTAGGCCGTCATCCGTCCAGCGGGCCCGCGTGGCGTTCGAGCAGTGCCCGCCGCGTCACCGGACTGTCCAGCTGCGTCAGCCACCACTGCAGCGCGCGGCCGATGCCCAGCGCACCGCGCTCGGCGCGCCAGGCGTAGTACAGCGTGCCGACGCGCGCGCCGCGCACCGTCTCCTTCTGCACCAGGTGGCCGGCCTGCAGGTGGGGGCGCGCCATCGGCTCGGGCACGAAGCCGCAGCCCAGGCCGCGCAGCAGCGCCTCGAGCTTGCTGCGCATGCTGGGCACCGTCAGCACATCCTGGCCGGGCAGCAGGTTCACCGTGATCGGCGTCATGCGCTGCGCGGTGTCGGCCACGGCCACCGCGCGGTGGTGCACCAGCTGCGCGTCGACCAGCGGTGTGTCGATGGCGGCCAGCGCGTGGTGCGGTGCCACGCAGAACACAAAGGCCATGTCGCCCAGCGGGCGCAGTTCGATGCCGCCCGGGTTGGCGTGTTCGCCGGCCACGCCGATGGCCAGGTCGACCTGGCCCGAGACCAGCGCCTCCCAGGTGCCGGCCAACACGTCGGTGCGCAGCCGCAGCCGCGTGCCGGTGCCGCCCTGCACCCGTTCGTCCTGCGTGTCGCAGATGCCGCAGAAGGCCTCGACCAGCTCGAACATCGTGGGCTGCGACAGGATGTCCTCGATGCTGATCGACAGCGTCGTCTCCCAGCCGCTGGCCACACGGCGCACGCGGTTGGCGACCGCGTCCATCTCCTGCAGCAGGCGCCTGCCCTCGTGCAGCAGTTCGCTGCCGGCGGCCGTCAGCTGCGCCTGGCGCGAGCTGCGGTCGAACAGCAGCACGTCCAGCGCGTCTTCCAGCTGGCGCACGCTGTAGGTCAGCGCCGACGGCACCTTGCCCAGCTCGCGCGCGGCGGCAGCGAAGCTGCCGGTGCGGGCGATGGTGTCGACCATGGCCAGCGCGTCGGGGGTCAGGGCATTGCGGCGTTCGCTCATCGCTTCATCTTATTTGAACGGCCCCTTCAAGTGCCATCCACCCCGCGGCCGGGGCCGCTGCCTACAGTGTGGTCACACACCAAGGAGACCCGTCATGCTGCAACTTCGCAAGTCTGCCGACCGCGGTTATGCCGACCACGGCTGGCTCAAGAGCTTCCACAGCTTCTCGTTCGCCGACTACTACGACCCGGCGCACATGGGCGTGGGCAACCTGCGCGTGATCAATGAAGACCGCATCGCCCCGGGCACCGGTTTCGGCACGCACGGCCACCGCGACATGGAGATCGTCAGCTACGTGCTCGACGGCGCGCTGGCGCACAAGGACAGCATGGGCAACGGCACTACCGGCGGCGCGAACGCAGGCGTGATCCGCCCGGGCGACGTGCAGCGCATGAGCGCCGGCACCGGCGTGATGCACAGCGAGTTCAACCACGCCAGCGACGCCACCACGCACTTCCTGCAGATCTGGATCCTGCCCGACCGCCGCGGCATCGCGCCCGGCTACGAGCAGAAGCACTTCGACGCCGCCGCCAAGCGCGGCCGGCTGGCGCTGGTGGCCGCGCCCGACGGCGCCGAGGGCGCGGTGACGATCCACGCCGACGCGCGCATCCGCGCCGGGCTGTTCGACGGCCCCGAGCGCGCCGAGCTGTCGCTGGCCCCGGGCCGCCTGACCTACGTGCACATGGCGCGCGGCCAGCTCACCGCCAACGGCCAGCTGCTGAAGGCCGGCGACGCGCTGGCGCTGCAGGCCGAAGAGCGCCTGGTGCTCGAAGGCGGCGACAACGCCGAGGTGCTGGTCTTCGACCTCGCCGCCTGAACCCGATTTCCGTCCGACCTGTTCGACACACCTACCCGACAACCCCCAAGGAGCATTCCATGTCCAAGATCGTCATCGTCTTCCACAGCGGCTACGGCCACACCAAGAAGGTCGCCGAGGCCGTGGCCCAGGGCAGCGGCGGCGCGCTGCTGGCCATCGACACCGAGGGCAACCTGCCCGAAGGCGGCTGGGAACAGCTGGCTGCGGCTTCGGCCATCGTCTTCGGCTCGCCCACCTACATGGGCAGCGTGAGCTGGCAGTTCAAGAAGTTCGCCGATGCGTCGAGCAAGCCCTGGTTCAGCCAGCAGTGGAAGAACAAGCTGGCCGCCGGCTTCACCAACAGCGCCTCGATGAACGGCGACAAGCTGTCGACGCTGCACTACATGTTCACGCTGAGCCAGCAGCACAGCATGTATTGGGTCGGCACCGGCCTGATGCCCAGCAACAGCAAGGCCGCCACGCGCAACGACATCAACTACGTCGCCTCGTTCTCGGGCCTGATGACGACGACGCCGTCGGACGCCTCGGCCGACGAGATGGTGGCCGGCGACCTGGCGACCGCCGTGAAGTTCGGCGAGCGCATCAAGGAAGCGGCAGCGCGCTTCGGCGCCTGACCAGCACACCGTCGGCGCTACAGTCGCGCCGATGGATGCGAGCGACGCACTGACAGCCCTGTGGCGGGTGCTGCCCTGGATCGACTGGGCAGCACTCGCCTTCTTCTTTGCAGCATGGGTGGGCTACGCGGCGTTTGCACACCGGCGTGCGGCCGTGCGGCCTTCGCTGCTGGCACTGACCAACCGCGAGCGCCAGCGCTGGATGCTGCAGACCACGGTGCGCGAGAACCGGGTGTTCGACGGCGTCGTGGTGCAGAACCTCTCGGCCAGCCCGAGCTTCTTCGCGTCGACCACCATCCTGATCATCGGTGGCCTGCTGGCGGCGCTGTCGAGCACCGAGCAGGTCAGCGAACTGGTGCGCGAGATCCCGTTCGCCGCGCGCAGCAGCATGCTGGTGTTCGACCTGAAGCTGGTGCTGCTGCTGGTGATCTTCATCTACGCGTTCTTCCGCTTCACCTGGAGCCTGCGCCAGTACACCTTCGGCGCGCTGCTGGTGGCGGCCGCCCCTGACCGCGAGCAGTTCACCGAAGCCGCGCAGCGCGATGCCTTCGCCCGCCGCGCCGGCCGCGTGATGGGGCTGGCCGCCGAGAGCTTCAACGACGGCCTGCGCGCCTACTACCTGAGCTTCGCTGCCGCGGCCTGGTTCTTCTCGCCCTGGGCGCTGATCGGCGCGACGCTGGGCGTGGTGTTCGTGCTGTACCGGCGCGAGTTCCACTCCGACGTGCTGGCCGTGCTGAACGAGGCCTGACGACTCGGCGCCTCTTCAGCGGATGAACTGGTCGACGTAGCCCGCGCCCAGGCCGTTGGCCGTGTAGTGGCGGCGGCACTTGTCGATGCGCGTGAAGACGTCGTCGTAGCCGGTGACGTTGCCGTCGGGGTCGACGTAGATCATCGCGCCGTTGACCTGGAACATCGTGATCATCTCGGTGACGTCGGGGTCCACCACCAGCGTGTGCGTCTCGCCCGGCGCCTCGTAGACGTAGCCGCCTTCGTTGGCCACCCAGTCGTGTTCCAGGTAGCGCCAGCGGCCCTTGATGACGTAGCCGTGCACCGGCTGCGGATGGCGGTGGCGCGACAGCACGCCTGCGCTCTGCACCTTCAGCAGATTCATCCAGTAGCCGCGCGAAGCGCACAGCAGCAGCGGCCGGAACCAAACGCGGTCACCCACCGGCACCCACACGCGTTCGTCCTTCGGGATCGCGTCGGGCACGATCAGCTCGGGCGGCGACTCGGCCGGCTGCGGGTGGCGGTAGGGGATCCAGGTGTCGCTGCTGGTCATGGCTTGTCTCTCGTTGTTGGAAGGGAATGCGGCAGTTTCAGATGGCCGAGTAGCCGCCGTCCACCGGCATCACCGCGCCGGTCATGAAGCGTGCGGCGTCGGACAGCAGGAAGCACACGGCGGCGCCGATCTCGTCGGGCTGGCCCCAGCGGCCCATCGGCGTGCGCTGCAGGATGGGCGCGGCGCGGGCCTCGTCGTCCTGCAACTGCTGCGTCAGCGGGGTCGCGATCCAGCCCGGCGCCACGGCATTCACGCGCACGCCGTCGGCCGCCCAGGCCGCGGCCAGGCTCTTCGTGAGCTGCACCACGCCGCCCTTGGACGCCGCATAGCCGGGCACGAAGGGCGAGCCGAAGGTCGACAGCATCGAAGCCGTGTTGACGATGGCCGCACCGCCGGATGCCAGCCGCGGCTTCACGGCCAGGCACATGCGCATCGTGCCGACCAGGTTGACTTCCAGCGTGCGCCGGAAGGCGTCGACCTCGAACTCGGCCCCGCCGCGCTGGATGATGCCGGCGCAGTTGACGAGGCCGGCCAGGGGGCCGTCGATGCCGGCCAGCGCGGCGTCGACCGAGGCGCCGTCGGTCACGTCCAGCCGCAGCGGCGTGATGCCGGGCGTGGGCGCGAAGGCGTCGATCTCGGCCTGCGACACGGTGCCGGCGAAGACGCGGCAGCCGGCTGCGGCCAGCGCCCGGCTGACGCCGGCACCGATGCCGCTGGTGCCGCCGGTGACGAGCACGGTGCCGCGGGGCGTGGGGTTCAGGGAAGTCATGGGCAACAGGTCCTGTCTTGGTGCTGGGATTGATCGCAGCTTCAGGCACCCAGCAGGTTGCCGGTGCGCTGCAGCGTGGTGCCGGCCACTTTGGCCAGCGGCATGCCGGGCGTGGCCCAGCGTGTGGCCACGCGCGCGTACAGCACGCCTGCGGACTGCGCGCGCACGGCGGTGATGGCGCCGCTGTCCAGGTCCACCAGGTCGGCGATGGTGTCGCCGGCCGCGATGGTGTCGCCCGGCGCGCGCTGGAACACCACCACGCCGGCATGCGGTGCCACGACGGGCTCAGACGCGGCCAGCGGCGTGGGCACGCAGCGCGGCGCGGGCAGCGGCGGCGGCGTGCCGGCGAGCACGCCGCGGTGTTGCAGGAAGGCCAGCAGCGCCTCGGTGTCCTGCGCGGCCAATGCATGGTCGGTGTCGGCCTCGCCGCGCAGCTCGACCGTGGCGGCGAAGCAGTCCAGCGGCAGCGGGTGCGGGGCATAGCGCTGCTGCAGCAGGTGCCAGGGGCGCGTGCAGGCTTCGTCGAAGGGGCCGTCGCCCGACTCGGTGGCCAGCAGCACGGCGCGCGCGCCGATCAGCGCGGCCAGCTGCTGCGCGGTGTCGGCCTGCGGTGTCAGCGCGTACAGGTGCAGCACCGACTCGGCGTCGCAGTGCAGGTCGAGCACCACGCTGCAGTCGGCGGCCAGCTGCAGCAGCCGGCGCTTCATGTCCTGCACCGTGGTATGCGCGGGCAGCGCAGCCGCCGCGCCGCACAGCGCGTCGCGCACCAGCTGCACGTTGGCCTCGGCGTTGCTGCCCAGGCGCCCGGCCAGCGCTTTCGCGGCTGCGGGTGCGAGGTCGGCGAACCCGCGGTTGAAGTTGAGGCCGTCGCGCAGGTCGAAGCGGCCGTGGTGGCGGCCCAGCACCTGCTGCGCCAGGCCGGCCGGGTTGGCGTAGGGCACCAGCAGCACCTGGCCGCGCAGCGCGCCCTCGGCTTCCAGTTGCACGAGGCGCTGGCGCAGGCGTTGCGCCACCAGCAGCGCCGGCACTTCGTCGGCGTGCAGCGCCGCCTGGATCAGCGCCTTCGGGCCCGCGCCTTCGCGGCCGAAGCGGTGCACCGTGATCTGGTGTGTGATGCCCGGCGCCGAGGGCAGCAGCGTGAGGGTCTGCGTGTGCATGGTGCCTGTGCGGTCAGCGCGCAGCCGCGCCGCGCAGGCGGGCAATCTCGGCCTGCTGCGCCGCGTGCAGCTGCCCGTACAGCCGCAGGTGGTCGGCCATCGCGCGCAGCCGCTCGGCAATGCGCGCGGCCAGGCCGATCATCAACTTGACCGCGACCTCGGGGTTTTCGGCGATCAGCTGCTCCAGCCCCTGGCGTGGCAGACCCGCGGCCTGCACCGGCGACACCGCGATGCAGGTGGCCGAGCGCGGCGCGCCGTCGAGCAGGGCCATCTCGCCGATGATGCTGCCCGGGCCCAGCACCGCGATCGGCACCAGCGGGTCGCTGCCGGCGCCGGGCGTGCCGCCCAGCGTGTCCACCGAGACGTCGCCGTCCAGCAGCAGCAGCAGGAAGTTGGAGCGCAGCCCGTCGCCTTCGCGCAGCACGGTGGCGCGCGGCGGGTAGTGCACCAGCAGCATGTGCTCGACGACGCAGGCGGCCTCGGCCGGCGTCAGCGGCAGCATCGTGTTGGGCGTGCTCAGCATCTGGGCCGCGCGCTGCGCCAACCCCGGCTTGTCGACCAGCGGAGTCGGGGTCGCGGCGCTCATGGCGCCCGCGTGCCCAGGCGCTGCAGGAAGGCTTCGCAGCGCGCCAGCTGCTCCAGGCTGACGTACTCGTCGGCCTGGTGCGCCTGGTTGATCGAGCCCGGCCCGCAGACCACGGTGGCAATGCCGGCCTGCTGGAACAGGCCGGCTTCGGTGCCGAAGGCCACCAGCGTGGTGGCATCGGTGCCGCTGAGCCGCTGCGCCAGCGCCACCGCCGGGTCGCCAGGAGGCGCCAGGAACGACGGGATGGCGCAGATGTCCTCGAAGCGGAAGCCCGTGGCGGGGTCCACCGCGTGCATCGCCGGCTCGAGCGCGCGGGCGCGCTCGAGCACGCGGGCCTGCATCGCCAGCGCGTCGGTGCCGGGCAGGTTGCGGAACTCGTAGTGGAAGCGGCAGTCCTCGGGCACCACGTTGTCGGCGATGCCGCCCTGCATCACGCCCACGGCCGCGGTGGAGTAGGGCACGTCGAAACCGGCGTAGCGCGGTTCGTGGTCGCGCCAGCCGTCGGCCATGTCGGCGATGTGCGTGACCAGGCGTGCACCGGCCTCGATGGCGTTCACCGCCATCGGCGTCAGCGACGAGTGCGCGGCCCGGCCCTTGATGCAGCAGCGCCAGCGGTACACGCCCTTGTGCGCGACGGCCGGCACCATGCTGGTGGGCTCGCCCACGATGCACAGCTGCGGCGCGACCCCGGCGTCCTTCAGGTCGGCGATGAGGTGGCGCACGCCGAAGCAGCCCACTTCCTCGTCGAAGCTGAAGGCGTAGTGCAGCGCATGCGGCAGGTCGGCGTCGAGGAAGGCCTGCGTGCGCGCGACGACGAGCCCGATGAAGCCCTTCATGTCGGCACTGCCGCGGCTGTAGAGCCGGCCGTCCTGCACCGCGCCGCCCAGCGGGTCGGTGCTCCAGTCCTGGCCATCCCAGGGCACGGTGTCGGTGTGGCCCGACAGGATGACGCCGCCCGGCTTGCCCGTGCCCAGCGTGGCGAACAGGTTGGCCTTGTGGCGTTCGGCGTCGTGGGTCAGCCGCACCGGCACGCCGAGGGTGCGCAGGTGGTCGGCGATGCACTCGATCAGCGGCAGGTTGCTGTGGTGGCTGACGGTGTTGAAGCGCACGAGACGCTGGGCCCACTCCAGGCCGGCGGCAGACAACGGGGGCAGGGCGGTCGGTTCGGTCATGCCCCAACTGTAGCGAGGCCCGGGCGTGCGTTCACCCTGCTTCAGCGCAGGCTGTCGTGCGCCACCCGGCCCGGCGGGGCAGGCGGGGCCGGGAAGGGCAGCAGCGCCGCCAGCTCGGTGTACATCGGCGGCGCCAGCACGCGCGAGATGCCGCTGGCCAGCAGCGCGCAGGCCATCAGGCTCAGCACCATGCCGTGGCCGGCCACCATCTCCATGACGATGATGAATGCGGTGATCGGGCCCTGCGTGCTGGCGGCGAGGAAGCCGACCATGCCGAGCGCGATCAGCGGGATCGCCGCCTCGCGCGACAGCCCGGTCAGCAGCGCCACGTCGTGCCCGATGCCTGCGCCGATGCTCAGCGCCGGCGCGAACATGCCGGCCGGCACCCCGGTCCAGGCCGACAGCCAGGTGGCGCAGAACTTCAGCAGCGTGTAGACGCCCGGCAGCTCGGCCTGGCCTTCGAGCAGGGCGCGGGTCGGCGCGTAGCCTGCGCCTGCGGTGGCACCGCCGGTGACGATGCCGATCACGGCCACCGCGAACGCGCAGCCGGCGGCGAAGCGCAGCGGATGGCTCTTGCGCCAGGCGCTGAAGCGGTCGGACTGGCCACGCACCGAGACCACGATCAGCCGCGAGAACAGCCCGCCGGCCAGGCCTGCCGCCACCGCCACCAGCAGCCCCGGCCACCACAGCGACCACGACAGCTGCTGCACGCCCAGGCGGCCGAAGTAGGTCTCGTTGCCGAACACCGAGACCGCCACCAGGCCCGCCAGCACGATGCTGGCGATGACCAGCGCGCTGTGCGACATGCCGCGCCGCCGCGTCAGCTGCTCCAGCGCGAACACGATGCCGCCCAGCGGCGTGTTGAAGGCCGCGGCAATGCCGGCTGCGGCGCCGGCCACCATCAGGTCGTGGCTGTCGATGCCGACGCGGGGCGACAACCAGCGCCGGGCATGCACCATGATGCCCGCGCCCACCTGCACCGTGGGCCCTTCGCGGCCGATCGACAGCCCGGCGGCCATGCCTGCCGCCACGAGGCCGATCTTGTGCAGCGCCAGCCGCAGCGAGACCAGCCACGACACCGACGCCGGCGGCAGATCGTCCTCCAGCGCGCGCACCACCTGGGGAATGCCCGAGCCCATCGCACCGGGCACGAAGCGGCGCGTCCACCACAGCACCGCCACCGTCAGCGTCGGGGTCCACAGCAGCGGCAGCCAGCGCGCCCAGGGACCGGCGCCTTGCAGCTGTTCGAAGGCGTGGTGGCCGGCTTCGGCCAGCAGCGTGAAGCCCACCACCAGCAGCCCGGTGACGGCGGCGTAGGCCATCACGATGCCGCGGTCCAGCCACAGCCGGCCGGCCACCAGCTCGTCGGCGAGGGTGCTGCCGAACACCGGGCCGCTGGGGCGCAGCGCCTGCCGCTGCGCCTGCCAGCGTTCAATGGCAGCCGCGCACCAGCGCAGCAGCACTGCCTGCCAAGCCCCCAGCAGGGCACGGCCGCGCTGGCGGCGCGTCATCCGCGCGTGCGGCCCGGCAGGGGCATCACTGCAGCGCGGCGTCGTGGCGCTGCTGCTTGCACACCAGCATCGGGATCTGCGTGCGCGGCAGCAGGCTGGCGGCCAGGCTGCCGTGGATCAGCCGCTGCAGCGCGGTGCGGCCATGCGAGCCGACGACGATGAGGTCGCAGTCGCGTTCGCGCGCCGCGCGGGCGACGCAGGCTGCCGGGTCGCCGCCTTCGCCCACCGCACCGTGCGAGCGCACCGAGCGCTGTTCGGCCAGCGCGGCGGCCTCGGCCAGCAGCGTCTGCGCGCGGGCCTTCACGTGCTGCTCGTGGTCTTGCAGCGCCATCAGGCCGGTGGGCATGACGTCGCCGGTCAGCATGGCTGCGCCGTCGTCGGGCAGCACGTGGAAGAACAGCACCTCGGCGTCTTGCGACTGCGCGAGCGCCAGGCCCTGGTCCACGGCAGCGCGTGCCACCGGGTCGTCGTCGACAACGATCATCAGGCGTCGGTACATGGCAGCTCCTCGGGGTTGAGACACGGGGCAAGGGCAACAGCCCGACCGTACAGGCTGCGCCACCATGCATCAAGCGTGCCTGCACGGGGTGCAGGGACTTCCCCGAGGCGCACCGCTACGATGCCGGCATGACGCCTTCCACCCCGATCCCGACCCCCGACACCATCCGCGCCGCCGCCGCGCGCATCGCCGGCGACGTGCGCCGCACGCCGCTGTGGCGCCTGCCCGGCGCGGCCCTCGGCCTGCCTTGCGCCGAGGTCTGGCTGAAGCTGGAGCAACTGCAGGTCGGCGGCAGCTTCAAGGCCCGCGGCATGTTCAACCGCATGCGGTCGCTGCCCGTGCCGGCGGCCGGCGTGGTGGTGGCCTCTGGCGGCAACGCGGGCATCGCGGTGGCCACGGCGGCGCAGGCGCTGGGCGTGCGCTGCGAGGTCTTCCTGCCCGAGGTGTCCAGCACCGCCAAGCGCGCGGCGCTCGCCGCGCTGGGCGCCGCCGTGGTGGTGCAGGGCGCGGCCTACGCCGACGCGTTGGCGGCCTGCCTGGCGCGCCAGCAGGACAGCGGTGCGCTGCTGATGCACGCCTACGACCAGCCCGAGGTGGTGGCCGGCGCGGGCACGCTGGGTGGCGAGCTCGAGGCCGAGGCCGGCCTGCCCGACCGTGTGCTGGTCAGCGTGGGCGGCGGCGGGCTGGTGGCCGGCATCGCCGCGTGGTTTGCGGGCCGCACGGCCGTGGTGGCGCTGGAACCCGAGCAGGCGCCGACGCTCTACGCCGCGCGTGCCGCCGGCACGCCGGTGGACGTGGCGGTGGCCGGCGTGGCCGCCGATTCGCTGGGTGCGCGCCGCATCGGCGACATCGCCTGGGCGGTGGACCGTGCCGGCCACATCGCGGCGTCGCTGCTGCTGCCCGACGACGCCATCCGCGCGGCACAGCGCCGCATGTGGCAGACGCTGCGCCTGGCCGTCGAGCCGGCGGCGGCGCTGCCGCTGGCGGCGTTGTGGACGGGCGCCGCGCGGCCGGCCGCGCACGAGCGCGTGGCGGTGGTGGTGTGCGGCGCCAACCTGGACCCGGCGACGCTGGCCTGACGGAAGGGCCTCAGATTCCGAGAAAGGCCTTCACCGGCTGCACCGTGCGCGCGGCGTCTTCCTCGTGCGGCACGTGGCCCAGGTCGTCGAACAGTTGCAGCGCGCTGCCCGGGATGCGGCGCTGGAACTCGCGGCCCAGGTCGGGCGTGAACAGCCGGTCCTGCCCGCCCCAGAGGATCAGCGTCGGCAGCCGCAGCGTGTCGAGCCGCGCGGCGTCGGCGCCGAAGTCCATCTGCCGCAGCCGCTGGCCCAGCGCGCGGCGGTTGCCGTCGCGCAGCGAGATCTCGAGATAGCGGTCCACCAGCGCGGGGGTGATGCGCTCGGGGTGACCGTACACGCTCTCCAGCCCCTGCTGCACCAGGCTGCGCGGCAGCATCGATTCGGACAGCCAGCCCAGCCCGGGCGTGCGTGCGATCCACCAGGCCATCGGCACCGCCTTGCGCTCGAACGGCAGGCCGGCGCTGTCGACCAGGATCAGCCGCTCCACGCGGTCGCGTGCCAGGTAGGCCGTGCGCCACGCGACCTCGCCGCCGAGCGAGTTGCCGCCGATCACGAAGCGCTGCACCTGCAGCCGGTCGAGCACGTCGAGCACGAAGCGTGCGTAGGCGTCGCCGCTGTAGTCGTCGGGGTCGTACTGGCCGGTGTAGGGCCCGGTGAGGCCGAAGCCGGGCAGGTCCAGCGTGATGACGCGGCGGTGCGGCCGCAGCGCCGCGACCCAGCCTTCCCAGGTGTGCAGGCTGGCCGAGGTGCCGTGGATCAGCACCACCGGCACGGGGTCGTGGCGCGGGCCTTCGTCGCGCAGGTGGACGAGCTGCCCCTTCACGTCGAGAAAGTCCGACGGCGGCGGTGCCCAGCGCGCCACCAGCGACTCGACCGGCCGGTCGGGCGCGCGCAGCAGCGCCATTGCCAGCGCCAGCAGGATCAGCAGCGCCCCCAGCGACTTCAGCAGCACATCGGTCATGGGGTGGCTCCGGTCGCGTGGTGCTGCGGGCTCGGTGTCAGCGTCGGCTCCAGCGCCACGCGCGCGTCGAAGACGAAGCAGTCGCCGCGCCAGCCCGGCGCGCCCGCGGTCTGCTCGAAGTAGCGCAGCACGCCGCCTTCGAGCTGCAGCACGTGCGGCAGCCCGCGTTCGGCCATCAGCAGCGCGGCCTTTTCGCAGCGGATGCCACCGGTGCAGTAGCTGACGACGGTCTTGCCTTCCAGCGCGTCGCGGTGGGCGTCGAGCGCGGCGGGAAAGTCGCTGAACTTCTGCAGCCGCCAGTCGAGCGCGCCCTCGAAGGCGCCGGCGTCGACCTCGAAGCCGTTGCGCGTGTCCAGCAGCACCAGCGGCCGGCCGGCGTCGCAGCGGCCCTGCGCCAGCCAGCGCGCCAGCGTGGGCGGGTCGATCGCTGGCGCGCGGCCGCCGGCGGGGCGGATGGTGGGGTGGTTCATGCGGATGATCTCGCGCTTGATCTTGACCAGCAGGCGCCGGAACGGCACGTCGCTGCTGGTGCTTTCCTTGGCGTCGAGCCCGGCGAAGCGCGGGTCGGCGCGCAGCGCGTCGAGCCAGCCGCGCACCGCGTCGGGCGCACCCGCCAGGAACAGGTTGATGCCCTCGGGCGCCAGCAGCACGGTGCCCTTCAGGCCGGCGGCGGTGGCCGTGGACAGCAGGCGCTGGCGCAGCGCGGGCAGGTCGTCGAGGTCGACGAAGCGGTAGGCAGAGACATTCAGCACGGCCCGGATTCTACGAAGCACCCCCTCCCTACAATGCCGCGCATGTTCGTTCACCTGCGCACCCACACCGAGTTCTCCGTCGTCGACGGCACGCTGCGCATCGACGATGCCGCGGCGGCCGCGAAGGCCGACCAGCAGCCCGCGCTGGCCATCACCGACCTGAACAACCTCTTCGGCGCCATCAAGTTCTACAAGGCCTGCCGCGGCAAGGGGGTCAAGCCGCTGATCGGTGTCGACGTCTGGATGGAGCCGCTGGCGCTGAGCGGCATCGAGGGCGGCGGCGACAAGAACGCGAGCCGTCTGCTGCTGCTGGTGCAGGACCGCCAGGGCTACCTGAACCTGTGCGAACTGCTGGCGCGCGCGTGGACCAGGAACGCGCAGCGCACCGTGGCCTGGGTCAAGTGGGACTGGTTGCGCGAGCTGGGCGGCGGGCTGATCGCACTGTCGGGCGCCGACCTGGGCGCGGTCGGCACCGCGCTGCTGTCCGGAGACACCGAGCGCGCGGCGTCGGTGGCACAGCTGCTGGCAGACGTCTTCCCGGGGCGCTTCTACATCGAGCTGCAGCGCGGCGGCCTGCCCACGCACGAAGCGCATGTGCGCGCCGCGGTGCCGCTGGCCGCGCGGCTGCAGCTGCCGGTGGTGGCCACGCACCCGGTGGAGTTCCTGGAGCCCGACGACTTCGACGCGCACGAAGCGCGTGTGTGCGTGGCTGAAGGCGAGACGCTGGCCAACCCCAAGCGCATCAAGCGCTTCAGCCGCGAGCAGTACTTCAAGACGCAGGCGCAGATGCAGGCGCTGTTTGCCGACATTCCTTCGGCGGTGCAGAACACGCTGGAGATCGCGCGCCGCTGCAACCTGAGCCTGGTGCTGGGCAAGCCGCAGCTGCCCGACTTCCCGACGCCGGACGGCTCGCCGATCGAGGTCTACTTCCGCAAGGCCTCGCACGAAGGCCTGGAGAAGCGCCTGGCCGCGTTGTTCCCCGACGCTGCGCGTCGCGATGCGCAGCGGCCGGTCTACGTCGAGCGGCTCGAATTCGAGATCGACACCATCCTGAAGATGGGCTTCCCGGGCTACTTCCTGATCGTCTCGGACTTCATCGTCTGGGCCAAGGACAACGGCTGCCCGGTGGGCCCGGGCCGCGGCTCGGGCGCGGGTTCGCTGGTGGCCTACGCGCTGTTCATCACCGACCTCGACCCGCTTCAGTACAACCTGCTGTTCGAGCGCTTCCTGAACCCCGAGCGCGTGTCGATGCCCGACTTCGACATCGACTTCTGCCAGGGCAACCGCGACCGCGTCATCGACTACGTCAAGGACAAGTACGGCCGCGACGCGGTGAGCCAGATCGCCACCTTCGGCACCATGGCTGCCAAGGCCGCGCTGCGCGACGTGGGCCGCGTGCTGGGCATGGGCTACGGGCACGTGGACAGCATCGCCAAGCTGATCCCGGCGCCGCCGGGCAAGACGGTGACGCTGGCCAAGGTGCCCGAGAAGCCCGACCCCGGCATCATCTATGCACGCGCCGAAGAGCCCGAGATCGACCGCCGCGAGGCCGCCGAGGAAGAGGTGGCCGAACTGCTGAGCCTGGCCACGCGCGTGGAAGGCATCGTGCGCAACATCGGCATGCACGCCGGCGGCGTGCTGATCGCGCCGGGCAAGATCACCGACTTCTGCCCGCTGTACCAGCAGCCCGGCAGCGACAGCGCGGTGAGCCAGTACGACAAGGACGACGTCGAGGCCATCGGCCTGGTGAAGTTCGACTTCCTGGGCCTGGCCACACTGACCATCCTGGAGCTCGCCAAGCAGTTCATCGTGGCGCGTCGGCCCGACCGCCGTGACTTCAGCTACGAGACCATCCCGCTGGACGACGCCAAGGTCTACCGGCTCTTCTCCGACGGCCTGACCGAGGCGGTGTTCCAGTTCGAATCGCGCGGCATGCAGGGCATGCTGCGCGAGGCCAAGCCGAGCCGGCTCGAGGACCTGATCGCGCTGAACGCGCTGTACCGGCCGGGCCCGATGGACCTGATCCCCACGTTCGTGGCGCGCAAGCACGGCAAGGAGCCGGTGGTCTACCCGCACCCGCTGCTGGAGACCGTGCTGGGCGAGACCTACGGCGTCATGGTCTACCAGGAACAGGTGATGCAGACGGCGCAGTTGATGGCCGGCTACAGCCTGGGCGGCGCCGACATGCTGCGCCGCGCGATGGGCAAGAAGAAGCCCGAGGAGATGGCGCAGCAGCGCGAGATCTTCCGCGCCGGCGCGCATGCCAAGGGCATCGCGCTGGAGAAGGCCGACGAGGTCTTCGACCTGATGGAGAAGTTCGCGGGCTACGGCTTCAACAAGAGCCATGCCGCGGCCTACTCGCTGCTCGCGTACCACACGGGCTGGATCAAGGTGCACTGCACGGCGGAGTTCTTTGCCGCCAACATGACGATCGAAGCCGACAACACCGACAAGCTGAAGGTGCTGCTGGCCGACGCCAAGCTGTTCGGCATCAGCTTCGACCCGCCCGACGTGAACCGCGGCACGCTGCGCTTCGAGCCCATCGCCGACAAGCGCATCCGCTACGGCCTGGGCGCGGTGAAGGGCACCGGCGCCGGCGCCATCGAGGCCATCGTCGCCGCACGCGAAGGCGAGGGCGGCGCGCCCTTCCGCAGCCTGTTCGACTTCTGCGCCCGCGTCGACCGCCAGCGCGTGAACAAGCGCGTGGTCGAGGCGCTGATCAAGGCCGGCGCTTTCGATGCGCTGCACCCCGACCGCGCCAGCACGCTGGCCAGCGTGGGCCTGGCGTTCGAGTGGGCCGACGCGCAGGCGGCCAACGCCGACCAGGGCGGGCTGTTCGACTTCGGCGACGCCGGCGACAGCCACGGTTCCAGCGCGCAGGAGCCCGAGATGGTGGCGGTCGAGCCCTGGGGCATCCGCGAGCGCCTCACGCACGAGAAGGTGGCGATCGGCTTCTACCTCAGCGGCCACCTGTTCGACGCCTGTGCCGACGAAGTGCGGCGCTTCGCCCGCCGCGCCATCGCCGACCTGGTGGACTCGCGCGAGCCGGTGCTGCTGGCAGGCATCGTCAGCGACATGCGCGTCGTGAGCGGCCAGCGCGGCCGGGTGGGCATCTTCAAGCTCGACGACGGCACCGAGGTCATCGAGTCGGTGGCCAACGAAGACCTGCTCGACGCCCACCGCGACACGCTGCGCGAGGACGAACTCGTCATCATCCAGGGCAAGCTGCAGCCCGACCGCTTCTCGGGCGGGCTGCGCCTGAACGTGAACCAGGTCTGGGACCTGGCGGCGGCACGCGCGCGCTACGGCCGCTACCTGGCGGTGGACGTCAACGGCGGCATGCCGCCAGTGGCCGAGGTGCTGAAGCTCTGGCCCGAGCGCCGCACCGACAGCGAAGCCGGCGAGCTCACGCACGGCCTGGGCGTGCGGCTGCGCCTGCACCGGCCGCAGGCCACGGCCGAGCTGGACCTGGGCGACGATGCACGCTTCTGGCCCTGCGACGAGGCCCTGGCGCGCTGGAAAAGCGTGGCCGAAGGCGGGCGCGCAGCCATCGTGTACGAATGAAAAAGACTGTTGCTGACGCGGAACCCTGACATCCGCCGCCGTGTCTGCCCCGTTGTCGGCAGCAGGACCGAACCACAACAAGGAGCTTCCATGAAGAAAGCGCTCGTCGCCGCCACCCTGATGGCAGCCAGCCTGGCCGGCCAGGCCGCCGACATCGACGTCGGCGTGTCCATCGGCATCAGCCAGCCGGGCGTCTACGGCCGCATCGACATCGGCCGCTTCCCGCAGCCGCAGGTGGTGATGCCGCAGCCGGTGATCATCGGCCGGCCGGTGGTGGTGCGCCCCGAGCCGGTGTACCTGTGGGTGCCACCGAGCCACCGCGTCGACTGGCGGCGCTACTGCGGCCGCTACAACGCCTGCGGCGTGCCGGTGTACTTCGTCGACTCGCGCTGGTACGACCGCAACGTGCTGGACCGTCGCGACGACCGGCGCGACGACCGCTACGACCGCCGGGCCGACCGGCGCGATGACCGCCGGGACGATCGCCGTGACGATCGGCGCGATCGGCGCGACGACCGCCGTGACGACAGGCGCGACGACCGCCGCGGCCGCGACTGACGCCCCGCGCCTGCAGCACACGAACTGACCCGCGGCTCGGGTGCACATCCCGAGGCCGCCCCCCGTGCCGGCGGCCTACAGTGGCCGCCAGCATGATCGAAACCCCGATCACCGGCCTCGTGCTCAGCGGCGGTGGCGCCCGCGCCGCCTACCAGGTGGGCGTGCTGCGCGCCATCGCGCGGCTGCGGCGTGAGGTGCTGGGCCCGCGGGCGCGGCTGTCCAACCCTTTCGGGGTCATCTGCGGTACCTCGGCCGGCGCCATCAATGCCGCGGCGCTGGCCTGCCATGCCGACCGCTTCGAGGCCTCGGTCGAGGTGCTGACCAAGGTGTGGCAGCACTTCAGCGCCGACCAGGTCTACCGCGCCGATTCGCTGGGCGTCATCCGCAGCGGCGCGCAATGGCTGACGATGATGTCCATCGGCTGGGTCATTGCACGCTTCCGCCGCGCCCGCCCGCGTTCTCTGCTGAACAACGCACCGCTGGCCGACCTGCTGCAGCGCCTGGTGCCACTGGAGAGGCTGCCCATGGTGCTCGGCGGCGGCCACCTGCAGGCCCTGGCGGTCACGGCGTCGAGCTACACCAGTGGCGAGCACTTCACGTTCTTCAGTGCCAGCAAGCCGATGGCGCTGTGGGAACGCTCGCAGCGCGTGGCGACCCCCACGGTACTGAGCCACGCCCACTTGCTGGCGTCGTCGGCGATCCCGTTCGTGTTTCCGGCTGCGCACCTGGACCACCCTGGCGCCAGTGGCTGGTTCGGTGACGGCTCGATGCGCCAGACGGCGCCGTTGTCGCCCGCCATCCACCTGGGGGCGCAGCGGCTGCTGATCATCGGTGCGGGCCGCATGCACGAGCCTGCGAACCGGCAAGTGGCCGACGCCGGCTACCCGAGCCTGGCGCAGATTGCCGGCCACGCGATGTCGAGCATCTTCCTGGACGCGCTGGCGGTGGACATCGAACGCATGCGGCGCATCAACCGCACGCTGGCACTGCTGCCCGACAGCGCGCTGGGCGACACCCCCTTGCGGCCGATCGAGGCGCTGGTGATCTCGCCCTCGCAGCGCATCGACGACATCGCTGCGCGCCACCTGCACCAGCTGCCGGCGCCGGTGCGGGCACTGCTGCGCGGTGTGGGCGTCGGTGGCGAAGGCAAGACGGCCACCGGCTCGGCGCTGGCCAGCTACCTGCTGTTCGAGGCGCCGTTCACCAGCGAGCTGGTGGCGCTGGGCGAAGCCGACACGCTGGCCCGGCGCGACGAGGTGCTGGCGTTCTTCCACTGGCCGCAGCAGCGCCGTGCGGCTGCTGCGGGAGGGCGGGAACCCGACATCAGCCTGCCCTGAGCACGCTGCGTCGGTGCGCCCGGCGCGGGGCAATCACGGAGCCGGCTTGCTCGCCTTGTCGGCCTTCTCGCCCTTCACGGCGGGCTTGTCGGCCTTGGCCGCCTTTTCGGTCTTGGGCATGCCGGCAAAGGGCGCGCCGGCCACCGTGAGGCCGGCCTGCGAGAAGCGCGCCGCATTGCCTTCGCCGACGCCGGGCACGCGCTCGACCATGTCGGCCCAGTTCTTGAACGCACCAGCCTTGCGCGCTTCGAGGATCTTGCCCGACAGGCCGGGGCCGATGCCCTTGACGGTTTCGAGCTCGGCCTGGCTGGCCTGGTTGACCTCGACCGCGGCCCAGGCGCTGGAGCACAGGGCGAAGGCGGCAAGCAGGGTGACGAAGAAGTTGCGGATCATGGTGGGGCTCCTGGGTGGGGTGGTTGCACACCCGAGACGGCTCGGGCTGGAGCGCATTCTGGAAACGGCCGTCCTGCCCGCCATTCCCCCGGCAGGGCCGGTCGGAGAGTGCCCCCGGCCGGGGGTCAGGACCGGGCCAGCACGGCGGCTACGGCCTGACGCACGGCCACGGCGTCCGGCCAGGCGCCATGGCCGCCCAGCACCTGCACGCCAGGGCCCCAGGCACCCCACAGGGCGGCGTCGCTGGGCCCCAGCACCGACAGCAGCGGCGTGCCCACGGCCGCCGCCATGTGGCCTGGGCCGGTGTCGTTGGCGATCATCAACGCCGCCTGCTGCAGCAGCGCGGCGTAGGTGCCCAGGCCCACATTCGGCAGCAGCAGCGCGCTGCCGAAGTGCTGGCGCGCCGCCTCTTCTTCGCCCGGCCCCGGGCACACCAGCACGCGGCGGCCGAAGCTCGGCAGCACCTGTGCGACGAACTCGGCGAAGGCCGGCCAGGTCTTGTCGTTGCCGTCCCAGGTGCCCCCGGCGAACGGGCAGATCATCAGGTAGCCCGGCGCCACGCCGTGCGCCGCCATCAGCGCCTGCGCTTCATCGCGGTGGCGCTGCGCGGTGCGCAGGCCCAACTGCTGCGGCAGCGGGGCTTCCGCACCCAGGAACGCGCTGCCCAGGTGCCAGTACACCGCCAGTTCGTGCACGCCCGCCGGGCGCGGCACGCTGCGGCCCAGCAGCAGGCTGCGGCCCTCGTAGGCGTGGCCGATGGCGCGCAGGCCGGCCAGTCGGAACTCCAGCGCGCTGGAGAACGAATACGGGAAGCACACCGCGTTGAGCCGGCGCGTGAACCCGGGGTCGGCGGCACGGGCCTCGGCGCGCAGCCGCCGCAGCAGCGCAACGCGCTCGCGAAGTGTCTTGGGCAGCACGTGCACCGGCCAGCCGTGGCCGGCGAGCAGGTCGCGTGCCCAGCCCTTGCCGACGAGCTGCAGGTCGAAGCCGGCATCGGCCAGGCGCTGCAACGTGGGCAGGCCCAGCGTGACGTCGCCGACCCAGTTGCGCAAGCGGACGATCAGGGGGCGGGAAGCAGGTGGCATGGGCGGCGGATAATCCACGACGATTCTGACATCCGCACCATGACGACACCCATCCTGCGCGCCACCGACGTCTCTGCCCTGCACGACCGCCTGCTGGCCACGCCGGGATGGCCGCTGGACGAGCCGGCGCCCGCCGACGACAGCCTGTGGCGCTGGGTGCAGACCAACCACCGCTTCAACTGCCGACTCTGGGCCGAAGAAGACCTGGCGCGCCGCACCACGGTGGCCGACAGTGCGATCGCGGCCAACAAGCGCGCCATCGACGGCTTCAACCAGGCCCGCAACGATGCCACCGAGCGGGTCGACGAACTGCTGCTGGTCGCGCTGGGCCTGGTGGACCCGGCCTCGGCGCGCACCGATGCGCCGGTGTCCACGGTGCCCGCGGGTGCGCGGCTGAACAGCGAGACCGCCGGCAGCATCGTCGACCGCATGTCCATCATGGCGCTGAAGATCCACGCGATGCGGGCGCAGACCGCGCGCGACGACGTCGACGAGGCACACCGCGCCGCCAGCCGCGTCAAGCTCGAACGCCTGCTGCAGCAGCGCGTCGACCTGGGCCAGTGCCTCGATGCGCTGCTGGCCGACGCGCAGGCGGGCCGCGCCTACTTCAAGGTCTACCGCCAGTTCAAGATGTACAACGACCCGCGCTTCAACCCGGAACTGGTGAAGGAACGGAGCGCCCGCGCGTGAGGCTGCTGGTCGTCAAGACGTCGTCGATGGGCGACGTCGTGCACACCCTGCCGGCGGTGAGCGACATGCTGCGTGCGGTGCCCGGGCTGCAGATTGACTGGCTGGTCGAGGCGCCGTTCGCGGCGATCCCGCAGATGCACCCGGGCGTGCAGCGCGTGCTGCCGATGGCCTGGCGCAAGTGGCGCAAGACGCTGCTGAACGCCGGCACCTGGAACGCCATCGGCGCACTGCGCCGCGAGTTGCGGCGCGAACCCTACGACCTGGTGCTCGACTTCCAGGGCCTGCTCAAGAGCGCGCTGTGGGCGCGCCAGGCGCAAGCGCCAGTGGCCGGCTACGACCGCCACAGCATCCGCGAGCCGGCCGCAGCCTGGCTGTACCAGCGTCAAGCCGCGGTGTCGCGTGAACTGCATGCCGTGGAGCGCTGCCGCCGGCTGGCGGCAGCACACCTGGGCTACACGCTGCCGCAGACCGCGCCCGAATTCGGCCTGCGGCCACCGGCCGTGACCTGGGCGCCGCGCGGCGACCGCTACGCCGTGATCATCCCGAACGCCAGCCGCAAGGAAAAACTCTGGCCCGAACGCCGCTGGGCCGCCGTGGGCCAGCGCCTGCGGTCCAAGGGCTGGCTGCCGGTGGTGCTGTGGGGCAGCGAAGCCGAGCAGACGCTGGCCGAGCGCATCGCCGCCAGTTGCGAGGGCGACGTGCCGCCGTTCCTGAAGGTGGGCGAGGCCGCGGCGCTTCTGGCGGGCGCGCAGCACGTGGTGGGGCTGGACACTGGCTTCACGCACATCGCGGCGGCGCTGGGTCGGCCGACGCTGGGCATCTATTGCGACCACGAACCCGGGCTGGCGGGCATCACCGGCCCGGGGCCCGTGGCCAGCATCGGCGGCAAGGGCCAGGTGCCGGGGCAGGCCGAGGTGATGGCGCTGCTGGAGCAGCAGTTCGACCCGCAGCGGCTGGACATCGCGCTGTAGCGCGGCCGGCGCCCCGAGCACCTCACGGGTTCGCCGGCGCTACTGTTCCTCGACGCGCTGCGGCGGGTAGCTGTCCCAGCTGAGGCAGCCCGGGCATTGCCAGAAGTAATGCTGGGCCTCGAAGCCGCAGGCCGCGCAGCGGTAGCGCTGCAGCGGCTTGGCGGCACGGCCCACCGCGTCGCGCACCGCGGCCAGGCCGGCGTCGCCGTCGCTGCTGCGTGCGTCAGCCGGCTGTGCCAGCCACAACTGCGCCGCCGACAGGCTGGGATGTTGCTGCAGCAGCGGAAGCAGCGGCGGCGCCGCGTCGAGCCGGCCCAGCGCGCGCAGCAGGTCCAGCGATGGCAGCTTGTCGAACAGGCTGCGCAGCATGGCCACCGCCTGCGGTGCGCGGCCGGCAGCGCGGGCGCTGTCGGCGTAGTCGCCGGCCACCAGCAAGAAGGCGGCGGGTTGGCGCAGGCGCAGCTCGTCCCAGGCGTCCAGCGCCTGCGCGTGCTGGCCGGCGCGCGCCAGCCGCTGTCCGGCCAGCACCAGCGGCCGTGCGGCCTGCGGCGCGGCTTCGCGGGCACGTTGCAAGGCCGCGGCGCCTTCGTCGTGGCGGCCGCGTTCGTCGGCTTCCTGCGCCAGTTCGCAGGCGTAGTGCGCGATGCGCGCGGCGAACGAGCCGCTGCCGGCCTGTTCGAGCTGGCTGGCCACCGCGCTGGCGTTGTGCCAGTCGCGCGAGCGTTCGTACAGCGACAGCAGCGCCAGGCGCGCCTCGCCGGCGAACGGCGTGCCTTCGAGCGCGCGATAAGCAGCTTCGGCGCGGTCGAACAGGCCGGCTTTCATGAAGTCCTGCGCCAGCGCGTGCTGGGCGCGGTCGCGTTCGGTGGACTTCAGGTCGCCGCGTGCCAGCAGGTGTTCGTGCACGCGCACGGCACGCTCGAACTCGCCGCGGCGGCGGAACAGGTTGCCCAGTGCGAAGTGCAGCTCGGTGGTGTCGGGGTCGTTCTGCACCGCCTCGATGAAGGCGTCGATGGCCTTGTCCTGCTGTTCGTTGAGCAGCAGGTTCAGTCCCTTGAAGTAGGCCTTGGGCGCATCGCGGTTGTCGCGCCGCACCTGGCGCAGGTCGAAGCGCGAGCCCAGCCAGCCCAGCGCGAAGGCCACGGGCAGGCCGATCAGCAGCCACTGGAAGTCGAAGTCCACTCAGAGTCCTTCGCGGGGCGGATGCTCGGGTCCGAAGTCCGACGGTGGCGGGGCAGCGGCCGGTGCCGCAGGCGCGGCTGCCGGGGGCGGTGCGACGCGCCGGGCCACGCGCCGGTGCTTCCACCACGCCGGCAGCATCGCCAGCACGCCGATGGCGCAACCGCCGCCAAAGGCCGCCAGCACGATGATGACCAGCGGCGCACTCCACTCGACGCCGAAGAACCACCGCACGGTGGTGATGTGCTGGTTGTTCAGCGCGAACGCGAACAGCGTGAAGAAGATGAAGGCCCGGAACAGCCAGACGAGGAAGCGCATGCAGCGCCGATTCTAAGGAGGCCGCGGCGGCAGAACCGCCGAAAGCAAGCGGGCTGCTGGGGTCAGAAGCGCCGCAGCGGCGGCAGCGGCGGCGGCGTGTCGGCCGGCACGTGGGCGTCGACGGCCTCGCGCAGCGCCTTGCCGGGCTTGAAGTGCGGCACCAGCTTCTCGGGGATCACGACCTGCTCGCCACTGCGCGGGTTGCGGCCCATGCGCGGCGGACGGCGGTTGATGCTGAAGCTGCCGAAGCCGCGGATCTCGATGCGGTGGCCGCGCGCGAGCGCATCGGTCATGGCGTCGAGGATGGTCTTGACGGCGAACTCGGTGTCACGCTGCGTGAGCTGCGAAAAACGCTCGGCCAGTCGGGCCACCAGGTCGGATCGGGTCATGACGCGTGTGATGATGGGGGAGGGCAGGCTCTCATAAAAAAGGCCCGTGCGCCTGCCGGTGCACGGGCCCTTCGATTGCAGCGCGCACGCTGCGTGAAGGATCAGTCCTTCTGCGTGTCCAGCTTGGCGCGCAGCAGGGCGCCCAGGCTCGTGGTGCCGGCGTTCTCGCGCTCGTTGCTCTGCGACAGGCGCTGCATGGCCTGTTGCTCGTCGGCGTTGTCCTTGGCCTTGATCGACAGCTGGATCGAACGCAGCTTGCGGTCGACGTTGATGACCATGACGTTGACTTCGTCGCCTTCCTTCAGCACGTTGCGCGCGTCTTCGACGCGGTCACGGCTGATTTCCGAGGCACGCAGGTAGCCGGTGACGTCGTCGTTCAGCTGGATTTCGGCGCCGCGGGCGTCCACGGTCTTGACCTTGCCGTTGACGATGGCGCCGCGGTCGTTCAGCGTCGTGAAGCTGGTGAACGGATCGACGTCGAGCTGCTTGATGCCCAGGCTGATGCGCTCACGTTCCACGTCGATGGCCAGCACCAGGGCTTCGACTTCCTGGCCCTTCTTGAAGTTGCGCACCGCGCTCTCGCCCGGCTCGTGCCACGACAGGTCGGACAGGTGCACCAGGCCGTCGATGCCGGCCGACAGGCCGACGAAGACGCCGAAGTCGGTGATCGACTTGACCGGGCCCTTGACCTTGTCGCCGCGCTTGACGTTGGCGCTGAACTCTTCCCAGGGGTTGGCCTTGCACTGCTTCATGCCCAGGCTGATGCGGCGCTTGTCTTCGTCGATCTCGAGGACCATGACTTCGACTTCCTCGCCCAGCGAGACCACCTTGGACGGGGCGACGTTCTTGTTCGTCCAGTCCATTTCCGAGACGTGCACCAGGCCTTCGATGCCCGGCTCGATCTCGACGAACGCGCCGTAGTCGGCGATGTTCGTGATCTTGCCGAACAGGCGCGTGCTGTTCGGGTAGCGGCGGGCCACGCCGTGCCAGGGGTCGTCGCCCAGCTGCTTGATGCCCAGGCTGACGCGGTTCTTCTCGGCGTCGAACTTCAGCACCTTGGCGGTCAGCTCCTGGCCGACCGTGACCACCTCGCTCGGGTGGCGCACGCGGCGCCAGGCCATGCCGGTGATGTGCAGCAGGCCGTCGATGCCGCCGAGGTCGACGAACGCACCGTATTCGGTGATGTTCTTGACCACGCCGTGCACGATGGCGCCTTCGGTCAGCGTCTCGAGCAGCTTGGCGCGTTCCTCGCCCATCGAAGCCTCGACGACGGCGCGGCGCGACAACACGACGTTGTTGCGCTTGCGGTCGAGCTTGATGACCTTGAACTCCATGGTCTTGCCCTCGAACGGGCTCATGTCCTTGACCGGGCGCGTGTCGAGCAGCGAACCGGGCAGGAAGGCGCGGATGCCGTTGACCAGCACCGTCAGGCCACCCTTGACCTTGCCGCTGACCGTGCCGGTGACGAATTCGCCGGACTCCAGCGAGTTCTCCAGGCTCATCCACGAGGCCAGGCGCTTGGCCTTGTCGCGGCTCAGGATGGTGTCGCCGTAGCCGTTCTCGACGGCGTCGATGGCGACGGAGACGAAGTCGCCGACCTGGACTTCGAGTTCGCCCTGATCGTTCTTGAATTCTTCGATGGGAACGTAGGCTTCGCTCTTGAGGCCTGCGTTCACGACGACGTGATTGAACTCGATGCGCACGACTTCGGCGGAGATGACCTCGCCGACGCGCATGTCGTTGCTCTCGAGCGATTCCTCGAAGAGAGCGGCAAAGGAGTCAGCGCCGCTGGTGGCGGTGACGGTGGTGGTGGTTGCCATGTGGTTCCTGTGCCCGGAGGAGTTGAAAGCAGAGCCGGGCGGTGCGTGCGGCGACATGCCGCGGTTGGGGTGGAACACCCACCGCGCCCGGCAGGCCTGCTGGCCAAGGAGGGGAGCGCGGTGGACCGGGTTGCCGCGTACGGCCTGGGCTTGTGCTCAGGCCTGGAACGGCCGCCGCTGCGCCCACCATTCCAGCACCTGCTGCACCGATGCGTCGATGCCGAGGTGCGAGTTGTCGAGCAACAGCGCGTCTTCGGCCGGCTTCAGGGGCGCCACCGCGCGGGAGGTGTCCCGCAGGTCGCGTGCTTCCAAGTCGGCACGAAGACTGTCGATATTAGCGGGAATTCCCTTTGAAATCAACTGCTTATAGCGGCGCTCGGCACGCGTGGCCGCGCTCGCGGTGAGAAACACCTTCAGCGGCGCGTCGGGGAAGACCACGGTGCCCATGTCGCGTCCGTCGGCCACCAGGCCCGGCGCGCGCCGGAAGGCCAGCTGCAGCCCCTGCAGCGCCTGGCGCACGGCTGGCAGCGCCGACACGCGCGACGCCAGCAAGCCGGCCGATTCCTGGCGCAGCTGCGCGCTGACCTCCTGGCCGCGCAGCCAGGCGCGGCTGCCCTCGGGGCCGTGGCCGAAGCGCAGGTCGAGCATGCCGGCCAGGCGCGCCACGCCGGCTTCGTCGTCGGGCGCGACGCCGTCCCACTGCGCCGCCAGCCCGGTGGCGCGGTATAGCGCGCCCGAGTCCAGCAGCACGTAGCCCAGCGCCTCGGCCACGGCGGCAGCCAGCGTGCCCTTGCCCGAGGCCGTGGGGCCGTCGATCGTGATCACCGGCACCTGCGCCGGGTCGGCCTGCACCAGGCCGAACAAGGCCTCGAAGTAGTCGGGGAAGGTCTTGGCCACGCAGCCGGGGTCGAGGATGCGCACCGGCACGTTGCCGGGGGCCGTGGCGCACAGCGGGTTGAAGGCGGCCAGCGACAGGCACATGGCCATGCGGTGGTCGTCGTAGGTGTGCACGGCGGCGGCCTGCCACGCGGCGGGCGGCCGCACTTCGATGAAGTCGGGCCCGTCGACGACCGCGGCGCCCAGCTTGCGCAACTCTGTGGCCATCGCGGTGATGCGGTCGGTCTCCTTCACGCGCCAGCTGGCGATGCCGGTGATGCGCGTGGGGCTGTCGGCATACAGCGCCATCACTGCCAGCGTCATCGCCGCATCGGGGATGTGGTTGGCGTCGATCGTGATGCCACGCAGCGGCCAGCGGCCGCGGTGCACCTCGAGCCAGCCCGGGCCGCGCCGGACCTGGGCACCCATCGCCTCGGCAGCATCGACGAAGCGGATGTCGCCCTGGATCGAGTCGCTGCCGACGCCGCTGATGTGCACCGGCGCACCGCCGTGCGCGGCGATGGCGCCCATGGCGACGAAGTAGGACGCCGACGAGGCATCGCCTTCCACGTGCACGTGGCCGGGCGTGGCGTACTGGCTGCCGGCGGGGATGGTGAAGCGCTGCCAGCCGTCGCGTTGCACGGCGATGCCGAAGCGCGCCAGCAGGTTCAGCGTGATCTCGATGTAGGGCTTGGAGATCAGCTCGCCCTCGACCTCGATGACCACCGGACCGTCGCCGCTGACCAGCGGCAGCGCCAGCAGCAGCGCCGTCAGGAACTGGCTGGAGACATCGCCGCGCACGCGGATCGGCATGGCGGTGCGCAGCCGGCCGCCGGCCGTGCCGCGCAGCCGCAACGGCGGATAGCCGGGCTGGCCGAGATCGTCGACCGTGCAGCCCAGCGGCCGCAGTGCGTCGACGAGGTCGCCGATCGGGCGCTCGTGCATGCGTGCCACACCCGAGAGTTCGAAGACGCCGCCCTGCGTGGTGGCCAGCACCGCCAGCGCAGCGGCCAGCGGGCGCATCGCGGTGCCGGCGTTGCCCAGGAACAGCCGCGCCTCGTGCACCTGCAGGCGCCCGCCCAGGCCGGTGACATGCAGCGTGCGGCCTTCGGTCCGCAGGCCGCAGCCCAGCGTGCGCAGCGCGTCCAGCATGACCCGGGTGTCGTCGCTGTCGAGCAGGTCGTGCACGACCGTCGTGCCCGCCGCCAGGCCGGCCAGCAACAGCACGCGGTTCGAGATGCTCTTGGACCCCGGCAGCGCCACGCTGCCCGAGGCTGCCGTCAGCGGCGGCAGGTCGAGGAAGGGAATGCGATTCATCAGCTCTTGGACGACGGCGTGCGCGGAGCGCCCATCTGCCACTGGGCCCGGCCCTCGGCGGCACCGCGGATCAGGTCTTCGAGCGCGTCGGTGTTGCCGTTGCGCATGACGTGCTCGAGCGCGTCCAGCGCGTGGCGGAAGCGTTGCGACTGCTTCAGCACTTCTTCGCGATTGGCGACCAGGATGTCGCGCCACATCTCGGGGTTGCTGGCGGCGATGCGCGTGAAGTCGCGGAAGCCCGGTCCCGCGAGCGACAGGAAGTCCTTGCCCGCGGGCTGGTTGGTGACGGCGCTGAAGTAGGCAAACGCCAGCAGGTGCGGCAGGTGGCTGACGGCGGCGAACGCCGCATCGTGGTTTTCGGGCGTCATCTTCAGCACCTGCGCGCCGATGGCCGACCAGACGTCGGTGGCCTTCTGCACCAGGTCGGGCGCGGTCTGCGGCAGCGGCGTCAGGATCACCTGCCGGCCTGCGTACAGCGCGGGGTCGGCGTGCGCGATGCCGGCCTGTTCCTTGCCGGCGATCGGGTGTGCCGGCACGAACGAGGAGATGCGCTCGCGCAGCACGCGCCGGGCGGCATCGACCACGTCGCGCTTGGTGCTGCCGACGTCCATGAACAGGACGCCGGGTTCGACGAGGTGGCGGATGGCCTTGAACGTGGTCTCGGTCGCCGCCACCGGCACGGCCAGCAGCACGATGTCCGAGCCCGAGACGGCCAGCAGCGCCGACTCGGCCGCGACATCGATGACGCCGAGCTTCTTCGCGCGTTCGGTGGTCGAAGGCGACTTGCTGTAGCCCATCACCCGCTTCACCAGGCCGGCGCGCTTCAGTGCCAGCGCAAATGAGCCGCCCATCAATCCACAGCCGATGATGCCCAGTTGGTTGAACATGTCAGTGGACGTCGATCGGGTACGTGCCGAGCACCTTGAAGAAGGCGCACGCGTCGCGCAGTTCGCGCAGCGCGCTGCCGACCTGTGGCTCGTCGGGATGCCCTTCGAGGTCGATGTAGAAGTAGTACTCCCACTGGCCCGAGCGTGCCGGGCGCGACTCGAAGCGCGACATCGAGACGCCATGCGTCTTCAGCGGCACCAGCAGGTCGTGCACGGCGCCCGGCTGGTTCTTCACGCTCAGGACGAGGCTGGTGCAGTCGTGGCCCGAAGGCTTCGGGGACGGGTGCTTGTCGGGGTGGGTGACGATGGCGAAGCGGGTGCGGTTGTGCACGTCGTCCTGGATCGCCGGAGCCACCACGTGCAGGCCGAATTCGCTGGCTGCACGCGCGCTGGCGATACCGGCAACGGAGGCATCCAGGCTGGCCAGGCGCGCGCCCTCGGCATTGCTGGCCACAGGTCGCCGTTCGGCATCGGGCAGATGATGGCTGAGCCAGGCGTGGCATTGCGCCAGCGCTTGCGGGTGGGCGCACACGGCCTGCACGCCGTCGAGTGTGTTCTCCTTGCGCAGCAGGTTCTGGCGGATGAACAGGCTGGTCTCGCCGATGATGAACAGCGGCGTGTGCAGGAACAGGTCAAGCGAGCGTGCGACCACGCCTTCGGTGCTGTTCTCGACCGGCACCACGCCAAAGTCGGCCGCACCCGTGGCGGTGGTGTGAAACACCTCGTCAATGCTGGCGCAGGGCACGCGCACGATCGAACTGCCGAAGAATCCCAGCGCCGCTTCTTCGCTGAAGGTGCCTGCGGGGCCCAGGAAGGCGACGCGCGTGGGAGTCTCGAGCGCACGGCAGGCCGACATGATCTCGCGCCAGATCGGCGCCACGCTGCTGTTCTGCAGCGGACCGACGTTGCTGCTCTTGAGGCCGTCGATGACCTGGGCTTCGCGCTCGGGGCGGAAGACCACCGAGCCCTCGCGCTTCTTCAGCTCACCCACGGCCAGCGCCAGCGTGGCGCGGCGGTTCAGCAGCGCCAGCAGTTCGCGGTCGACGGCGTCGATCTGGCCGCGCAAGCCCAGCAGATCGTCGCCGGAAGGCTGCCCGTCGGCGTTCACGGCTTGGCGCCGCTCGCTGCGGCCGGCGGCGGCTGCAGGCGCTTGACGACCTGCTGCTCCAGGGCCTTGACCTTGGGCTCGATCGTGCTGCGCGTTTCGGCCACCAGCTTTTCGCCCAGCGCACGCTGCATCTCTGGGCCCATCGCCTGGTACTTGCGGTTCAGCGGCGACTCCAGCAGCACGATGATCTGCTTGAGTTCGTCTTCGGTGAAGCGTTCTTCCAGCAGCACGCCGATGGTGCTGGGCGCCAGCTTGAGCGCGCGCTCACGCACGATGGGCGTGGCCTCCTCGGCGTACTTGCGTGCGTCGGCCTGGATCTCCTTGGCCACGGCCTCGCGGCGCTCGGCCGGCACGCGCTGCTGCAGCGCCGGGCCGACCTGCTGCAGCATCTGCATCGCAGGCTGCTCGGCGAACTGGCGGGCCAGACCTTCGATGCCCGGCTGCTGCAGCTGCAGGATCTTGGCGACCAGCGCCTTCTTGGCCGGGGTCGATGGCAGCGGTGCCGGCGTGCTTGCGCCCGGCCGGGCGGGGGCAGGGCCTTGCGCGGCAGCGGCAAAGGGCAGGGCAAGGGCAGCCGCGAGGGCCAGCGAATGCAGTCGTTGCATGGTCAGGAAGTCTCCGTGCCGGCATCGCCGGCGCTGTCGGTGTCGGTGTCGGTGCCTTCAGCATCGGCGGCGGTGTCGGCCTGCGCGTCGTTCTCGACGATGCGCTGCAGGCCGGAGAGCTTGGCGCCGTTGTCCAGCGCGATCAGCGTCACGCCTTGCGTGGCGCGGCCGAGTTCGCGGATCTCGCTGACGCGGGTGCGCACCAGCACGCCCTTGTCGGTGATGAGCATGATCTCGTCGGCCGGGCGCACCAGCGTCGCGGCAACCACCTTGCCGTTGCGTTCGCTCTGCTGGATGGCGATCATCCCCTTGGTGCCCCGCCCGTGGCGGGTGTACTCGACGATGTTCGTGCGCTTGCCGTAGCCGTTCTCGGTGGCGGTGAGCACGCTTTGCGTCTCGTCTTCGGCCACCAGCATGGCGATCACCGCCTGCCCGTCTTCCAGCATCATGCCGCGCACACCGCGCGCCTGGCGGCCCAGCGGGCGCACGTCGTCCTCGTCGAAGCGCACGGCCTTGCCGCCGTCGCTGAACAACATCACGTCGTGCTTGCCGTCGGTCAGCGCGGCGCCGATCAGGAAGTCGCCCTCGTCCAGGTCGACGGCAATGATGCCGGCCTTGCGCGGGTTGCTGAACTCGTCGAGCGCGGTCTTCTTCACCGTGCCGCGTGCCGTGCACATGAAGATGAAGTGGTCGGGCGGGAACTGGCGGTTTTCGCCCGTCAGCGGCAGCACCACCGTCACCTTCTCGCCGGGCTGCAGCGGGAACATGTTGACGATGGGCTTGCCGCGGCTGGTGCGGCTGCCTTGCGGCACTTCCCAGACCTTGAGCCAGTACACGCGGCCGCGGTCGCTGAAGCACAGGATCCAGTCGTGCGTGTTGGCGATGAAGAGCTGGTCGATCCAGTCGTCTTCCTTGGTCTGCGTGGCCTGCTTGCCGCGGCCGCCGCGCTTTTGCGCGCGGTATTCGGCCAGCGGCTGGCTCTTGATGTAGCCCGTGTGGCTGAGCGTGACCACCATGTCGGTGGGCGTGATCAGGTCCTCGGTGCCGAGCTCCAGCGCGTTGCGCTCGATCACGCTGCGGCGCGCGCCGAGCTTGGTCTGGCCGAATTCCTGGCGCAGCGCAGCCAGCTCGCCGGCAATGATGGCCTTCACCCGTTCGGGCTTGGCCAGGATGTCCAGCAGGTCGGCGATCTGCGCCATCACCTCGCGGTACTCGCCGATGATCTTGTCCTGCTCCAGGCCGGTCAGGCGCTGCAGGCGCATCTGCAGGATTTCCTGCGCCTGGTCGTCCGACAGCCGGTACAGCCCGTCGGCCTGCAGGCCGTAGCTCACCGGCAGCCCCTCGGGCCGGTAGGCGCTGCGGCCGCCGGGCGTGGTCTCCTCGGCGCGCGCGAGCATCTCGCGCACCATCGAACTATCCCAGCTCTTGGCCATCAGCGCGGCCTTGGCCATCGGCGGCGTCGGACTCGACTTGATGGTCTCGATGAACTCGTCGATGTTGGCCAGCGCCACGGCCAGGCCTTCGAGAACGTGGCCGCGCTCGCGGGCCTTGCGCAGCTCGTAGACGGTGCGGCGCGTGATGACTTCGCGCCGGTGGTCGAGGAAGACCTCGATCAGCGTCTTCAGGTTGCACAGCTGCGGCTGGCCGTCGATCAGCGCGACCATGTTCATGCCGAACGTGTCCTGCAGCTGCGTCTGCTTGTACAGGTTGTTCAGCACCACCTCGGGCACTTCGCCGCGCTTGAGCTCGATGACCACCCGCATCCCGGACTTGTCGCTCTCGTCCTGGATGTGGCTGATGCCCTCGATCTTCTTCTCGTTGACGAGCTCGGCGATGCGTTCGAGCAGCGTCTTCTTGTTCACCTGGTAGGGGATCTCGTCGACGATGATCGCCTGACGGTCGCCCTTGCCGATGTCCTCGAAGTGGCACTTCGCGCGCATCACCACGCGGCCACGGCCGGTGCGGTAGCCCTCACGCACGCCGCCCAGCCCGTAGATGATGCCGGCGGTGGGGAAGTCGGGCGCGGGCACGATCTCCATCAGCTCGTCGATGCCGGCCTCTGGATTCTTCAGCAGGTGCAGGCAGGCGTCGACGACCTCGTTCAGGTTGTGCGGCGGGATGTTGGTGGCCATGCCCACCGCGATGCCGGCCGAGCCGTTCACCAGCAGGTTGGGCAGCCGCGCCGGCAGCACCGTGGGCTCGCTCTCGGAGCCGTCGTAGTTGGGAGCGAAGTCGACGGTTTCCTTGTCGATGTCCTCCAGCATCTCGGCCGCGATCTTCGAGAGCCGGATCTCGGTGTACCGCATCGCCGCGGCGTTGTCGCCGTCGACCGATCCGAAGTTGCCCTGGCCGTCGACCAGCATGTGGCGCAGCGAGAAGGGCTGCGCCATGCGCACGATGGTCTCGTAGATCGCGGAGTCGCCGTGCGGGTGGTACTTGCCCATCACGTCGCCGACGATGCGCGCGCTCTTCTTGTAGGGCCGGTTCCAATGGTTCGACTGCTCGTGCATCGCGAACAGCGAACGCCGGTGCACGGGCTTCAGGCCGTCGCGGGCGTCGGGCAGTGCGCGCCCGACGATGACGCTCATCGCGTAGTCGAGATAAGAACGCCGCATCTCCTCTTCGAGGCTGATGGGCAGGGTTTCCTTGGCGAACTGGGACATGCGGTGACAGCGGTGGACGCACGCGATGCGGGAGCGCGGCGCCAGCAAGGCGCCACGCGAGAGAGCGGATTCTAAGGGTCTGGCCCTGTCGCGCTGCCGCAACAGCGAGGCAGGCGGCGGGCGGTGCAGGGGCCAAAATGGAGCGCAGCCGACGCCCTATGGCACAATGATTTGTCGGTGGTAGAGACCCGCGATCGCGGGACTTTGCCCAGATTTCCCGCTTTTCGTTTTGGACGTTTCGCAGGCTTGCTGCGGCTTTCCTCGAGAGGAGAATCATGAAGAAATTGAACAAGGTGGCGGTGCTCTTTGCATCAGCCGCACTTGCCGCCCCGATCGCCGCATTCGCACAGGCGAAGCCGATCGACAACTGGCGCGCTGCCGACGGCACCGTCTGGAAGAACGGCACGAACGAGCTCTGCTGGCGCGATGCCAGCTGGACGCCGGCCACCGCCGACGAGAAGTGCGACGGCGCGATCAAGCCGCCCGCGCCCGCTCCGGCCCCGCCGCCCCCGCCGCCCGTGGCGCCGCCGCCCCCGCCCGCTCCGGCTGTCGCGCCGCCTGCTCCGGCTCCGCGTCCGGCCCCGCCGCCGCCCGCTCCTGTGAGCGAGAAGGTCACCTTCGCCGCCGACGCCTTCTTCGATTACGCGAAGTCGGACGTCAAGCCCGAAGCCAAGGCCAAGATGGACGACCTGGTCTCGAAGATCCAGGGCGTCAACCTCGAAGTGATCATCGCCGTGGGTCACACCGACTCGACCGGTAACGCCGAGCTGAACAACAAGCTGTCGGTGGCCCGTGCCGAGAACGTCAAGAACTACCTGGTGAGCAAGGGCATCGAGAAGAACCGCGTCTACACCGAAGGCAAGGGCGACAAGCAGCCCGTGGCCGACAACAAGACGAACGAAGGCCGCGCGAAGAACCGCCGCGTGGAAATCGAAGTCGTCGGGACGCGCACCCGCAAGTGATGTCCGGGGCCTGCGGGCCCTGGTCACAGGAAACCCCGCCTCGGCGGGGTTTCGTCGTTTTGCCGATACCATTTGTCCATGACCTTGAATGCCGACGCTCAGGAACTTGCCAAGTTCAGCGAACTCGCCCACCGCTGGTGGGATCCGGACAGCGAGTTCCGTCCCCTGCACCAGATCAACCCGTTGCGGCTCGAATGGATCGACGGCTTGGCGCAGTTGCGCGGCAAGGCAGTGGTCGACATCGGCTGTGGCGGTGGGATCCTGGCCGAGGCGATGGCACGGCGCGCCGCGCATGTGACCGGTGCTGACCTGGCGGCGCGTCCGCTGGGAGTGGCGCGCCTGCACGCGCTGGAGACTGGTGTCGACAACGTCGAGTACCTCGAGATTGCCGCCGAGGCACTTGCAGCCGAGCGGCCTGGCAGCTATGACGTTGTGACCTGCATGGAGATGCTGGAACACGTGCCCGACCCGTCGTCGGTGGTGCATGCCTGCAGCGCGCTGGCGAAGCCTGGCGGCTGGGTGTTCTTCTCGACCTTGAACCGCAACCCCAAGTCTTTTCTCTTCGCCATTGTCGGGGCCGAGTACGTGCTGCAGCTGCTTCCCAAGGGCACGCACGAGTACGCCAAGTTCATCCGCCCGAGCGAACTGTCGCGTTGGTGCCGCGATGCCGGCCTGTCGGTGCAGGGCAGCCGGGGCATGCAGTACAACCCGCTGAGCAAGCGCTATTGGTTGTCGGCCGACACCAGCGTCAACTACCTCATCGCCTGCCGGAAGCCCGCGTGAGGACAGCCCTGCCGCGCGTGCGGGCCGTGCTGTTCGACCTGGATGGCACGCTGGTCGACAGTGCGCCCGACCTCGCCGGAGCGGCCAACGACCTGCGTGCCGAACACGGCCTGCCGCCATTGCCCTACGAACAGCTGCGGCCGATGGTGGGGACCGGGGCGCGTGGCATGGTGGGCGCTGCATTCGGCCGTGCACCCGGCGACGACGGTTTCGAGGATCTGCGCGATGCCTTCCTGGCACGCTACGAACAGCGCCTGCTGCGGGAGACTGCCGTGTTTGCGGCGGTGCATGCCGTGCTGCAGCAACTGGAGGCGGCCTCGTTGCCGTGGGGCATCGTCACGAACAAGGCGCTGCGATTTGCCGCGCCGCTGGTGCGGGGGCTCGACCTGCATCAGCGCACGGCCGTGCTGATCGGGGGCGACAGCACGCCGCACGCCAAGCCGCACCCGGCGCCGCTGCTGGAGGCTGCACGCCAGATCGGTGTGGAACCTGCGCGCTGCGTCTATGTGGGCGATGACCACCGCGACATCGTTGCCGGACGAGCCGCCGGCATGGCGACACTGGCGGCAGGCTGGGGCTACCTGGGGCGGGGCGAGGCCATCGAGGCCTGGGGTGCCGACGCCGTGCTACCAGAGCCCTCGGCGCTCTTGCATTGGCTGGATCTGCCCTAAACTATGGCGCATGGGACCGACCTGGCTTCGACGTGGATTCGGAGTCGGCGCGGGGCATGCCGAGCACCAGTTCGCTCGTAAATCCACTGGAAACAAAGTAACTGCGAACGATCAAACGTACGCCCTCGCCGCTTAAAACCGGTGAGCCTCGCAACAGTTGGCCGATGGGCTGGGTCTGAAGTCGCAAGACGGCAGACTGCGAGGTCATTCACATTGGCTCGTCCTGTGCTGCGTCATTCAGCACGGGCCTAAAACCAAGTGACTCGGGGCTGGGATAGCGTGCTGCTGCGCGATCCTGGCTCTTAAATCCAAATCAGACAGCTACGCATGTAGAACCGTCCGGCGATGGTTTGCGGACGGGGGTTCGATTCCCCCCGGTTCCACCACACAGCCAGCCGACCTCTGGGTCGGCCGCACGCAGTCCCCAGGTCATCAGCCGGCCTGGGGACTGTTTTTTTGCGTTGACGCGCAGGATCGGACATGATTCGTTACAAGCTGCTGGCATGGGCGGTGGTTCTTCACGGTCGCGCCCGACGTGGCTGTGGGTGCCCCGCGGCCAAGGGGTCGCCGTTCGGTGGGCAAATTGAAAGAATTGCGCATGGCCGAGAAGCAGAAACAACAGCAGGCAGGGGTCCGCAAGTTCAAGGGCACGACGGTCTTCGACTGGGACTCCGAGCCGTCTGAGGAACGTCCCAGCGAGTTCGCCGAGTCGTCTGTGTTCTTGTCGCAGACCGCCATTTCCCGCAGTTCGGGCTTCCACAAGCGCGGGGGCGACTTCTCGACCTCGCGCGGCGCGTCGGGCTACTCCACGCTGGAGCGTCCGAGCGTTCGCCCGCCGCAGAAGCGGGGCGGCTCGGGCACTATCTGGCTGGCCCTGGGCATGGTGGTGGCCATCACGGCAGGTGGCTTGTACGGGCTGATGCGCTGGTTCCAGGTCTGATCGCCGTTGCGCCTGCCCTCCCTTGGGGCCTGGTCGCCAGCAAGGTTGCGGAGCATCGCGGACAATGCGTCTCCGAATTGCCGCGCTGCTGGACCGCCGATGCCACGACTGCAAGACCTCACAACCGATCGCTTGCGCAGCATCCGCCGCGGCATCGAGAAGGAAAGCCTGCGTGCGAACCGGGATGGCACGCTGGCGGTGACGCCACATCCAGCTGCGCTGGGATCGGCGCTGACCCACCCGCGCATCACCACCGACTTCAGTGAGTCGCAGCTGGAACTGATCACGGGCGTGCATGCCGGTGTCGAGGACTGCCTGGGCGAACTGCAGAGCATCCACCAGTTCGTCTACCGTGAACTGCGCGACGAGTTGATGTGGGTCGGCAGCATGCCCTGCCGGCTGCCGGGCGACGAGACGATCCCGCTGGGCCGCTACGGCACATCGAACGTGGGCCGCGCCAAGAGCGTCTACCGCATGGGCCTGGGCCACCGCTACGGTCGGCGCATGCAGACGATCTCGGGCATCCACTACAACTGGTCGATGCCTGGCCTGAGTGACGCCGACCACTTTGCGCTGATCCGCAATTTCCGCCGCCACTCGTTCCTGCTTCTGTATCTGTTCGGTGCTTCGCCGGCCCTGTGCCGCAGCTTCGTCGAAGGCCGCCAGCATGAGCTGCAGCCCTTCGGCGACACCGGCACCCTGCACATGCCGCATGCCACCTCGCTGCGCATGGGGCGGCTCGGCTACCAGAGCGACGCGCAGGCTTCCATCCGCGCCAGCTTCAACAGCCTCGAGAGCTACGCCGCATCGCTGCACGAGGCCCTGACGCGGCCGTACCCGCCGTACCAGGCCATCGGCATCCACAACCTGGGCGGCGAGTACAACCAGCTCGCCACCACGCTGCTGCAGATCGAGAACGAGTTCTACGGCACGATCCGACCGAAGCGCACCATCCACGCCGGCGAGCGCCCGCTGCATGCATTGCGTGAACGCGGCGTCGAGTACATCGAGGTCCGCTGCATGGATCTCGACCCGTTTGAGCCGCTGGGCATCAACGCGGCGACGATGCGCTTCCTCGACATCTTCCTGCTGCACTGCCTGGTCACCGAGAGCCCGTCGGACACGCCCGACGAGATCGCAGCACTGGGGCGCAACCAGCACCGCACGGCATCACACGGTCGCCAGCCCGGGTTGAAGCTCGAACGCGCGGGCAGCCAAGTGCTGTTGACCGACTGGGCCGATGAGCTGTTGCGTGCCTTCCGGCCCCTGGCCGAGCGCCTGGATCAAGTGCACGGCACGGCCGACTACAGCGACGCGCTGCGCATGGCCGAGCAGCGGGTGCAGGACCCTGGTACCACGCCGTCGGCGCGCGCGCTGCAGGTGATGCAGTCGGACTTCGACAGTTCGTTTGCCGCCTTCGTGCTGGCACAGTCTGCGCAGACGCGGGCGCAGTTGCTGGCCTTGCCGTTCTCGCAGGACCTCGCCACCGCGTTCAAGGCCGAGGCGCTCACGTCGGTGGCGCAGCAGCGTGCCATCGAGGCTGCCGACAGCGGCGACTTCGAGGCCTTCCGCGTCGCCTACCTGTCGCCGGAGCGGCTGGCGCTGGCGGCCTGAGCCGCTGCGCATCAAGCGCGCCGCAGGGCCTCGTAGGTGGCGATGCCGGCCAGCGTGGCCAACAGCGAGCCCACCACGTGCAGCGAGATGGCGCCGGCAGCCCAGGCCAGCCGGCCCTGTTGCAGCAGCAGAACCACTTCGGCCGAGAAGGTCGAGAACGTGGTCAGCCCCCCGAGGAAGCCGGTGACGGCGAAGAGTCGCCACTCCGGAGGCAGCGTCGCATGGTGCGCAAACAGCGCCATCGCAACGCCGATGAGGTAGCCGCCGATCAGGTTGGCCAGCAGCGTGCCGGGCGGCACCGCGGGGAACAGCCCGTTCAGCGCCAGGCCCAGGCCCCAGCGCAGCAACGCGCCCAGTGCGGCGCCCAGGGCGATCGCCAGTACGGGGCCGAGCATGGCGGGTTCAGGCCTTCATGCGCAGCAGGTGCGAGATCTGCTGCGCCGCGTTGCGCAGCTGGGGCAGTAGGCGCTCCTGCATCAGTGCCGGCGGCGTGCGGTTGGTCTGGCCGCTGATGTTCAACGCGGCGATGGTGCGGCCGGCGCGGTCGACGATGGGTGCTGCCAGCGAGACCAGGCCATCTTCCAGTTCCTGATCGACCAGGCACCAACCCTGTTGCCGCACGTCGGCGATGGTCCGCACCAGCGTGTCGACGTCCGTCAGGGTGCGCGCCGTGTGCGCCTGCCGCGGCGCAGCCAGCAGGCGCGCGCGGCACTCGTCCGGCGGCAGCCCGGCCAGCAGCACGCGCCCCATCGACGTGCAATGCGCTGGCAGCCGGCTGCCGGTGCCGAGGTTGATGCTCATGATCTGGTGTGTGGGCACGCGCAGAACGTAGACGATGTCGTGGCCGTCAAGAACGGCTGCGGAGCAGGACTCCTTCACCTGCGCGACCAGCGCCTCCATCACCGGCTCGGCCAGGTTCCACAGCGGCAGCGACGAGAGATAGGCAAAGCCCAGGTCGAGGATGCGCGGTGTCAGCCGGAACTGGCGGCCCTCCGCCTCGACGTAGCCCAGTTGTGCCAGCGTCAGCAGGATGCGCCGAGCTCCGGCGCGCGTGAGGCCGGCGCTGCGCGCTACGTCGGCCAGCGTCTGGCTCGGCGCGCTGGCGTTGAAGCTGCGGATGACCGCCAGGCCGCGCGCGAACGACTGCACGTAGCTGTCGCCAGGGCGGGGTGGGGCGGAAGGGGCGGTGGCGTCGTTGCTCATCGGGCGCGTCCGCCCGGATTATCAGCGGGCAGCAGGCGCTGCCGACCTGCTGCCTGGACGCCCGGGCAGCAGACCGCGCCCGTGATCAGGCGGCCGTGAGCCCCAGCGGCCTGCTCTCGCCGAACACGGGCCGGTCTTCCGCGCCCAGTGCCGTGACCGCACACGAACGGCCCTGGCGCTTGGCTTCGTACAGTGCCTGGTCGGCGCGCCGCAGCGCGTCGGCAATGCCTTCGCCGGCCTGCACCTGCACCATGCCGAAGCTCAGGCTCAGGCGCGGCAGCGTCGAGTACGCGGCCTGCTCTTGCAGTCGCGCCACGATGCGCGCCGCCACGCCGCCAGCGTCGCGCACATGCATGTTGCGCAGCAGCAGCACGAACTCGTCGCCGCCATGGCGGCCCGCCACGTCGTGCGCTCGGAGGTGCTCGGTCATGCTCGACGACACCAGGCGCAGCGCGCGGTCGCCGGCGGCGTGCCCGAGCTTGTCGTTGATGCGCTTGAAATGGTCGATGTCGAAGATCAGCAGCGTGGCGCTGCCCGGCGGGTCGGCGCGCAGGGCCAGCGTCGACAGTTCGTGGAAATGGCGGCGGTTCGAGACGTTGGTCAGTGTGTCGGTGTTGGCCAGCACCCGCAGGCGCCGCTGCGAGTCGCGCAACTGCCGCTCGGTGCGCTCGAACACCAGCGTCAGCGCCACGAAGGCCATGACCACGGCGCCCAGCACCGCGGCCACGGCGCGCCACTCGATCGAGGCCATGGCCTCGTAGCCCGGCCACGCGCTCGGCAGCGGTACCAGCGCCACCAGCGCCACCGCCAAGCCCAGCCACTGCAGTGGCTGGCCGTCACGCCCGCCCGGGCCACAGAACAGCAGGGCGGCCGCGTACAGGTGCACGGTGGCGGCGGCGAAGGCCGGCACCAGGGCCACCAGGGTGCTGTCGGCCGCCCACAGCGGCCCGCTGGCTGCCAGCAGCCCGCCCACGACCAGCACCGACCAGTCGGTGGTTTCGCTGCCAGGCAGCCGCGCCCGGGCATGGAAGCGGCGCACGCCGATCAGCGTGAAGACAGGCCACTGCACCAGCAGCAGTGCAGCGGGCAGCACCATCCAGGCACTGGCGGCCGCCGCTGCGACGCCTGCCGTGGTGAGCCACAGTGCGGCCAGCCACCAACGCCAGCCGCGGTAGCGCTGCTGACGCAGGCCGAAGCCGGTGAGCGAAGCAGATGTGACTGCCAGCGCCGCCGCTGCGAGCCACAGGATGTCCGAACCGGTACCGACCATCATGCCGAAGGATTCTGGCCACTGCCGTGCGTGACGCATCCCCTGCCGGACGGTGCATTGCAACCGGATGCTACGGTCGCGCCACCGCAGTTCGGTACCATGCCGGGTTGTTCGCGCAACACAGGGCGCAAGGCTGCGCCGAGGGAGCTTTTGTCATGGCCATGGACGTGGTGGACTACGAGATCAAGGGTGCCGAGATGCAGTTCGTCGAGGTCGAACTCGACCCTGGCGAAGCGGCGATCGGCGAAGCCGGCAGCATGATGTTCATGGACGCGGCGATCGCCATGGACACGGTGTTCGGCGACGGCCGCCAGAATCCCGGCGGCGGCCTCTTCGGCAAGCTGCTGTCGGCCGGCAAGCGGCTGGTCACGGGTGAATCGCTGTTCACCACCGTGTACACCAACGGCGGCAACACCAAGCAGCGCGTCGCGTTCGCAGCACCGTATCCCGGCAAGATCCTGCCGATGAACCTGGCGCAGCTTGGCGGCACGTTGATCTGCCAGAAGGACGCCTTCCTGTGCGCCGCCCGCGGTGTCACGCTGGGCATTGCGCTGCAGCAGAAGCTGTCGACGGGCTTCTTCGGCGGCGAGGGCTTCATCATGCAGCGCCTGGACGGCGACGGCCTGGCCTTCGTGCATGCCGGCGGCACCGTGGTCAAGCGCGAGCTGCAGGCCGGGCAGACGCTGCTGGTGGACACGGGCTGCGTCGTGGCCTACACGCCCAACGTCAGCTTCGAGATCCAGTTCGTCGGCAAGATCAAGACCGCGCTGTTCGGCGGCGAAGGCCTGTTCTTCGCGAAGATGACCGGCCCAGGCACGATCTGGCTGCAGAGCCTGCCGTTCTCGCGCCTGGCGTCGCGCGTGTTCGCGGCAGCACCGCAGCGCGGCGGCTCGCGCGAGGAAGGCTCGATGCTGCCCGGCTTCGCCGGTGCGGGCATCCTGGGCGGCATTCTCGGGGGCAGCGGCGGCGATGACGAATGAGCCTGTCGGCGGCCCGTGGCGCGGTCACGTCTTGAATCCGGTGTTGCGCCTGCTGGCAGCGCTGGCGGTGCTGTGCCTGCCGCTGGTCGCCGCGGCGGCGCGGCCGATCTTCGTGCTGAACTCGCAGGACGCCACGATCAGCATGATCGACGGCACCACCTTCACCGAGGTGCGCCGCATCCCGACCGGCAAGGAGCCGCACCACCTGTACCTGAGCCCGGACGAAAAGAGCCTGATCGTCGCCAACGCCACCGGCAACTCGCTCACCTTCCTGGACCCCGAGACGGGCGCGGTCCAGCGCACGCTGCGCGACATCATCGACCCGTACCACCTGCGCTTCTCGCCCGACATGAAGTGGTTCGTGACCGCGGCGAACCGCCTCAACCACGTCGACCTGTACCACTGGGTGCCGACCGACACTGAAGCGCCGCTGAAGCTGGTCAAGCGCATCGAGGCGCCGCGCACACCCAGCCACCTCGCGATCGACAGCAAGAGCAGCGTGGTCTACGTCTCGCTGCAGGACAGCAACGAGCTGCTGGCCATCGACCTGGCCACGCAGCTGCCGCGCTGGAAGGTGAAGGTCGGCAAGATGCCCGCCGACCTCCACCTCACGGCCGACGACCGCACGTTGCTGGTGGGCCTGACCGGTGACCGCTTCGTCGAGGCCTGGGACGTGAGCGGCGCCGCGCCGAAGCTGGTCAAGCGCATCGTCACGGGCGACGGAGCACATGCGTTCCGCTCGCGCGGCGACAAGCGCCACGTCTTCGTCAGCAACCGCGTGTCCAACACCATCAGCCAGATCGACACGCACACGCTCACGGTGGTCGGCGAGTACCCCGGCCCGGGCGGCCCGGACTGCATGGAGCTCAGTGCCGACGGTCGCACGCTGATGGTCAGTTCGCGCTGGGCGCGCAAGCTCAGCTTCATCGACCTGGAGACCCGGCGCGTGGTGCGCCAGGTGAATGTCGGCCGCTCGCCGCACGGCGTGTGGACGCTGGACCATGCGCCACGCTGAAGCACTGTTGCTGACGCTGGCAGGGCTGCCGCTGGCAGCCGCGGCATGCCAGCCTGGCGAACGACCGGTCTACCTGACCTTCGACACCGGGCACATGGAGGTGGCGCCGCTGGTGGCCGACGTGCTGCAGCGCCACCGCGTACCGGTCACCTTCTTCCTCGCCAACGAACGCACCAAAACCGGTGGCAGCAGCCTCGACGACGCCTGGGCGGCGTGGTGGCGCGCACGCGCTGCCGAGGGCCACGCCTTCGGCTCGCACACGTGGGACCACGACGTGTGGCAGGCCGACGTGCGCGGCGGCTTCCGCGTGCGCCCGACGGCGGGTGCACACGCGGGCAAGCCGCGCACGCTGGACGCTGCAGCTTATTGCGCCGAACTCGCACGGCCTGCTGAGCGCTTCCAGGCCATCACCGGGCAGCCGATGGCGCGCATCTTCCGCGCGCCCGGCGGCAAGACATCGCCCGCGCTGCTGGCCGCGGCACGTGATTGCGGCTGGACGCACGTGGGCTGGTCGCCGGCAGGTTTCCTGGGCGACGAATTGCCCAGCGACAAGTACCCGAACCAGGCGCTGCTGCAGCGCGCACTGAAGACCGTGCAGCCCGGAGACATCCTGCTCGCCCACCTGGGCATCTGGTCGCGACGCGACGCCTGGGCGCCGGCGGTGCTGGAGCCGCTGATCCTGGGCCTGAAGGCCCGTGGCCTGTGTTTTGCGACGCTGCGCGATCACCCGCGCCTGGGCTCTGCGGCGCGCGCCTCCTGAACCCGGACCGAGCCCGGACGATGACCCTGGACCCCGTCGAGTTGTTCCTGACTGCGCAGCAGTGGCTGTTCGAGGCCGTGACGCAGCCGCTGCTGTTCCACGCCGGCTTCGGCAACCTGCTGGAAGACGGCTACCGTGCCACCGGCTGGCTGCTGGTCGGGCTGCTGCAGATCGCCGTGATGCTGACGCTGTTCCGCGCGCTGGAGCGCTGGCGTCCGGTGGAGCCGGTCACCGACCGCGCCGCCGTGCGCGTGGACGTGCTCTACACGCTGATCCACCGGCTGGGGCTGTTCCGCGTGGCGCTGTTCTTCAGCCTCGGGCCGCTGTGGGACAGCCTGATCGGCGAACTGCGCGTGGCCGGCCTGCCGACCTGGTCGCTCGATGATGCCTGGCCCGGCATCACCGACCATGCGGTGGTCAGCTTCGTGCTGTACCTGCTGCTGTTCGACCTGGTGGACTACTGGCTGCACCGCGCGCAGCACCGTTTCGGCTGGTGGTGGGAACTGCACGCGGTGCACCACAGCCAGCGCCAGATGACGATGTGGTCCGACAACCGCAATCACCTGCTCGACGACGTGCTGCGCGACAGCGTCTTCGTCGTCGTCGCGCTTCTGGTGGGCATTCCGCCTGCGCAGTTCGTGGCGGTGGTGGCCTGCACGCAGCTGCTGGAAAGCCTGTCGCACGCCAACGTGCGGCTGTCGTTCGGGCCCGTGCTGGGCCGGCTGCTGGTGAGCCCGCGGTTCCACCGGCTGCATCACACCATCGGCATCGGCCACGAGTCGTTCGGGCCGGGCACGATGGGCGGCCACAACTTCGCCGTGCTCTTTCCGGTGTGGGACATGGTCTTCGGCAGCGCGCGCTTCGACGACCGCTACGACCCCACCGGCATCCGCGACCAGCTGGCAGGCCGCGATTACGGGCGCGGTTTCTGGGCGCAGCAGTGGCGCGCGCTGCTGCGCCTGGTTGCGCCGCGTTCGACATGAGTGCCTCGATGCAGCAGCTGTTCGACAGCTTCTGGCGCGCAGCGGCCTACTGCGTGCACCCACGCATCATCCTGTGGTCGCTGCTGCCGCTGCTGATCGCCGGCGGCGCCTGCTTCGCCGTCGGCCTGGTGTACTGGGAGGCCGCCGTGGCCGCGGTGCGCGCCACGCTGGAGCAGTGGTCGCTGGTGTCGGCATTCCTGCACTGGCTGGACACGATGGGCGCGCCGGGCCTGCGCACGCTGGTGGCGCCGATGATCGTGGTGGCGCTGTCGGTGCCGGTGGTGGTGCTGCTGTCGCTGTTGCTGGTGGCCCTGGTGATGACGCCCGCGGTGGTGAACCTGGTGGCGTCGCGGCGATTCCCGCACCTGGAACGCAAGCAGGGCGGCACTTGGTGGCAGGGTCTGGCCTGGAGCCTGGCCTGCACCGTGGCCGCCGTGGCGGCGCTGGTGTTGAGCATTCCGCTGTGGTTCGTGCCACCGCTGGTGCTGGTGCTGCCGCCGCTGATCTGGGGCTGGCTGACCTACCGCGTGTACGCCTTCGACATGCTGGCCGAACACGCCAGCGCCGCCGAGCGCCGCCAGCTGCTGCGCGCGCAGCGCTGGCCGCTGCTGGCGATGGGCGTGGTCTGCGGCTACCTGGGCGCCTTGCCGTCACTGATCTGGGCCGCGAGCGCGGCCGCGCTGATCTTCGCGCCGCTGCTGGTGCTGGTGTCGGTGTGGCTGTACACGCTGGTGTTCGCTTTCGCCGCCTGCTGGTTCGCCCACTTCACGCTGGCCGCTCTGCAACGCCAGCGCCACGACGCGCTGCCGCCGGCACCGTTGCCCGATACCCACGAAGCCCTGCCTGCGCTATGAACATCGGCCTCATCATCATCGGCGACGAGATCCTCTCGGGCAAACGTCAGGACAAGCATCTCGCCAAGGTCATCGAGCTGCTCGCGGCGCGCGGCCTGCAGCTGGCCTGGGCGCGCTACGTCGGCGACGACCGTGTGCGCATCACCGAAGCGCTGCAGCACGCCTTCGCCAGCGGCGACCTGGTCTTCAGCTGCGGCGGCATCGGCGCCACGCCCGACGACCACACGCGGCAGTGCGCCGCCGCGGCGCTCGGCCGGCCGCTGGCGCTGCACCCCGAGGCGAAGCGGCTGATCCAGGAACGCATTCGCGACACCGCCGCAGAGCAGGGGCTGCCCTACGAACCCGACCGGGCCGACAACGTGCACCGGCTGAACATGGGCACGTTCCCCGAAGGCGCGGCCATCATCGCCAACCCGTACAACAAGATTCCCGGCTTCAGCGTCGACCACGTGCACTTCGTGCCGGGGTTCCCGGTGATGGCCTGGCCGATGATCGAGTCGGTGCTGGACAGCGCCTCCTACGCACACCTGCGCGGCGGCGCGCAGCAGCGCGAACGGTCGGTCATCGTCTACGGCGCGATGGAGGCGACGCTGACGCCGCTGATGGAAGACGTCGAGGCCCGGTTCCCGGGCATCAAGGTCTTCAGCCTGCCCAGCGTCGACCACCCGCAGCATGGACGCCACATCGAGCTGGGCGTGAAGGGCGGCGACGACCGGCTGGACGCGGCGTTTGCAGCATTGCGCGACGGGGTGCTGGCGCTCGACGGCCGCCTTGGCCCCGAACTGGTGCGTTGACACGCACCAGTTCAGAGCGGGCGCGCGCACCGTTGTGCAGCGTGCGGTCGGAGAGGCCGTTTTTCCCTCGGCCGGCGGGGGTGGTGCAGGGGTTGCCGCGTCCCAGAATCGGGCACGCTTTCTGCTACATTCCTGTGCGCTCTAGGGATCTCCCTGGTGTCGCCCAGAACACAACCCCACCTCAAGAGCCCCGCTAGGAGAGATCTGCATGGCAAAGACCGTTGCCGACGTGATGAAGATGGTGAAGGACAACGAGATCAAGTTCGTTGACTTCCGCTTCACCGACACCCGCGGCAAGGAACAGCACGTCAGCGTGCCGGTGTCCCATTTCGATGAAGGCAAGTTCACCGACGGCCATGCCTTCGACGGCTCGTCGATCGCCGGCTGGAAGGGCATCGAGGCTTCGGACATGCAGCTGATGCCCGACCCGAACACGGCCAACATCGACCCGTTCTTCGAAGAGCCGACGCTGATCCTGACCTGCGACGTGGTCGATCCCGCCGACGGCAAGCCCTACGAGCGCGACCCGCGCAGCCTGGCCAAGCGCGCCGAGGCCTACATGAAGAGCACCGGCCTGGGCGACGCCGCCTACTTCGGCCCGGAACCCGAGTTCTTCATCTTCGACAGCGTGCGTTGGGGCAACGACATGTCGGGCTGCTTCTCGAAGATCGAGTCGGAAGAAGCCGCCTGGAACACCGGCAAGGAATACGAGCACGGCAACAGCGGCTTCCGCCCGGCCGTCAAGGGCGGCTACTTCCCGGTGCCGCCGGTCGATTCGGGCCAGGACATCCGCTCCGAGATGTGCTTGATCCTCGAATCGCTGGGCATCCCGGTCGAGGTCCACCACCATGAGGTCGCGAACGCCGGCCAGATGGAGATCGGCACGAAGTTCAGCACGCTGATCCAGCGCGCCGACTGGGTGCAGCTGCAGAAGTATGTGATCCACAACGTGGCCCACGCCTATGGCAAGACCGCCACCTTCATGCCCAAGCCCATCGTCGGCGACAACGGCAGCGGCATGCACGTGCACCAGTCGGTCTGGAAGAACGGCGTCAACCTGTTCGCCGGTGATGGCTACGCCGGCCTGAGCGAGTTCGCGCTCTACTACATCGGCGGCATCATCAAGCACGCCCGTGCGCTGAACGCCATCACCAACCCCGGCACCAACAGCTACAAGCGCCTGGTGCCCGGCTTCGAGGCCCCTGTGAAGCTGGCCTACTCGGCCAAGAACCGCTCGGCCTCGATCCGCATCCCGTACGTGGCCAACCCCAAGGGCCGTCGCGTGGAAGCCCGCTTCCCCGATCCCCTGATGAACCCGTACCTGGGCTTTGCCGCGCTGCTGATGGCCGGCCTGGACGGTGTCGAGAACAAGATCCATCCGGGCGAAGCCGCCACGAAGGACCTGTACCACCTGCCGCCGGAAGAAGACGCGAAGATCCCCACCGTCTGCAGCAGCCTCGACCAGGCGCTGGAGTACCTGGACAAGGACCGCGCCTTCCTGACCAAGGGCGGTGTGTTCACCGACGCCTACATCGACGCCTACATCGACCTGAAGATGCAGGAAGTGACGCGTTTCCGCATGGCAACGCACCCGGTCGAGTTCGACATGTACTACACGCTGTAAGCAGCGCGCAGCGCAGCACGGAAGGGGACGGCTTGCCGTCCCCTTCTTCACTTGTGTGCGCCACAATCCCCGGCCATGGACATGACACGTTCGCTGCTCGCCCGTGCAACCGCGCTGGTGCTGGTCTGGCCGCTGCTGGCGTCTGCCCAGACCACGGTCTACAAGTGCCCCGGGCCGCCAGTGCTGTACACCGACGCGCTGTCGGCACAGGAAGCGCGTGACAAGGGCTGCACCACCATCGAAGGCGCTCCCATCACGGTGATCCAGGCGCCGCGCCCGAGGCCCGTGCCGGCGGCCTCGACCGCGCGGCCCGGCGAAGCGCGTGTCGACCCCGCCGACCAGCGCGCGCGCGACACCGACGCCCGCCGTATCCTGTCCGACGAACTGCGCCGCGAGGAAGACCGGCTCGCCGCGCTGCAGAAAGACTTCAACAACGGCGAACCCGAGCGCCGCGGCGACGAGCGCAACTACCAGCGCTACCTCGACCGCGTGGCCGAGATGAAGGCCGCCATCGCGCGCAAGGAAGCCGACATTGCGGCGCTGCGGCGCGAGCTGAGCAAGCTGCCCCCCTGAACCGCACCCGCTGACCCCCGCCGATGAGCGACACGCCCACCCTGGCCGGCTACGAAGCCTTCGACCAACTGGCCACCATGGTGGCCATCGCCCGGCCCGATGGCCGCTGCCTGCTCGCCAACTCGGCGCTCGAGAACCTGATCGGCATGTCGCGGCGCTCGCTGCAGCGCGGCAGCGTCTTCGACTGGCTGACCGACCCGCTGCAGCTGCGCGAGACGCTGGAGATGGTGGCGCGCAACGAAGTCGCCAGCGGCCGCTTCGACGCCGTGATGAAGCGCCCGGTGGCGCTGGGCGCGAGCAGTCCCGAGCTGCCCGTGCACGTGATCGTCAGCCAGCTCGACCGCGGCGACCGCGTGCTGGTGGAGCTGATCGAGGTCGAGCAGCAGACGCGGCTGGACCGCGAGGAACGCGCGCACGGCCTGGCGCAGGCCAACAAGGAGCTGGTGCGCAATCTCGCGCACGAGATCAAGAACCCGCTGGGCGGCATCCGCGGCGCGGCGCAGCTGCTCGCCATGGAGGTCAGCTCGAAGGAGCTGACCGAGTACACGCAGGTCATCATCCACGAGGCCGACCGCCTGCAGGCCCTGGTCGACCGGCTGCTGGCGCCGCACCGGCGCCCGCACGTGGTGGGCGACGTCAACATCCACGAGATCTGCGAGCGCGTGCGTTCGCTGGTGCTGGCCGAATACCCGCGCGGGCTGAAGGTCGAGCGCGACTACGACACCTCGATCCCCGAATTCCGCGGCGACCGCGAGCAGCTGATCCAGGCCGTGCTGAACATCGCGCACAACGCGACGCAGGCACTGGCCGGTGGCACCGCCGACGACGTCTCGCCGTTCACCGGCCGCATCGCGCGCGGCGACGCCGAACTCGTGCTGCGCACGCGCGTGGCGCGCCAGGTCACGTTCGGCCGCCAGCGCTTTCGACTGGCACTGGAATTGCATATCCAGGACAACGGGCCGGGCGTGCCCGAGGCCATCCGCGATCGCATCTTCCACCCCCTGGTATCGGGGCGCGACAACGGTTCCGGCCTCGGCTTGACGCTGGCGCAGACCTTCGTGCAGCAACACCAGGGCACGATCGAATGCGACAGCGTCCCGGGCCGGACGGTCTTCAAGATCCTGATCCCGCTGCCTTGAAGCCCACCTCGAACCGCTAACGTGCTGCCGCCTGCATGAAACCCATCTGGATCGTTGACGACGACCAATCCATCCGCTTCGTGCTCGAGAAGGCGCTGGCCCGCGAGCAGTTCACCGTGCGCAGCTTCAGCAGCGGCCGCGACGTGCTCGCCGCGCTGGACGACGACGAACCGCAGGTGCTGGTCAGCGACATCCGCATGCCCGGCGGCTCGGGCATCGACCTGCTGAGCAAGGTCAAGGCGCGGCTGCCGGGCCTGCCGGTCATCATCATGACGGCCTTTTCCGACCTGGACAGCGCTGTCAGCGCCTTCCAGGGCGGCGCCTTCGAATACCTGCCCAAGCCCTTCGACCTGACGAAGGCGGTCGAGCTGATCCGCCGAGCGGTCGACGAGAGCCTGCGCGAAGAAGTGCGCGAGACCGTCGACAAGGCCATGCCCGAGATGCTGGGCCAGGCACCGGCGATGCAGGACGTGTTCCGCGCCATCGGCCGGCTGAGCCAGAGCAACGTCACGGTGCTGATCACCGGCGAGAGCGGCTCGGGCAAGGAACTGGTGGCGCGCGCGCTGCACAAACACAGCCCGCGCGGGCAGGGGCCGTTCGTCGCCATCAACACGGCGGCGATCCCGAAGGACCTGCTGGAGAGCGAGCTCTTCGGCCACGAGCGCGGGGCTTTCACCGGCGCGCAGACCATGCGCCGCGGCCGCTTCGAGCAGGCCGACGGCGGCACGCTGTTCCTCGACGAGATCGGCGACATGCCCTTCGACCTGCAGACGCGGCTGCTGCGTGTGCTGAGCGACGGGCAGTTCTACCGCGTGGGCGGCCACCAGCCGCTGAAGACCAACGTGCGGGTCATCGCGGCCACGCACCAGAACCTGGAGCTGCGCGTGAAGGACGGCGTCTTCCGCGAAGACCTGTACCACCGCCTGAACGTGATCCGCCTGCGCCTGCCGGCGCTGCGCGAGCGCCGAGAGGACATCGCGATGCTGACCCGCTTCTTCCTGCAGAAGAGCGCGCGCGAACTGGGTGTGGAGGCCAAGCGCATCACCGACGCCGCCATCGCGCGGCTGCAGGACTTCGAGTTTCCCGGCAACGTGCGTCAGCTCGAGAACGTCTGCCACTGGCTCACGGTGATGGCGCCGGCGCAGGTGGTCGAGCCCAAGGACCTGCCGCCGGAGCTGCTCGCCGTGCCCGAGCCGCAGCGCCCGGCGGCAGCACCACTGGCAGTGGCCGCGCCCGAAGCCGCCGCGGCGGTCCAGCCGGCTGGCGCTGCGGTCGTGGTGGCGCCGGCCGCTGCTGCACCGGCTGCCGTCGGCGCCGCATTGGCCGATGCGCTGCCTGTTGCGCAGGCGCCGTCGTGGCTGGGCGACCTGGAGCGTGAAGCCCGGCGCCGGCTGGAAGCCGGCGAGGCCGAGGTGTGGGACGCGCTGACGCGCCAGTTCGAAGGGCGGCTGATCCACACTGCGCTCGACCTGACCCGCGGCCGCCGCATCGAGGCCGCGCAGAAGCTCGGCATCGGCCGCAACACCATCACGCGCAAGATCCAGGAACTGGGCCTGGAGGACTGACGGAGGAGGCCCGCGGCAGCGCCGCGATGCGGCTGCGGATCAGCCGAGCGTCAGCACCACCGGTGCGTGGTCGCTGGGCCGCTCATTCTTGCGCGGCAGCTTGTCGATGGCGCAAGCCTGCACGCGCGCCTGCAACGCCGCGCTGACGAGGATATGGTCGATGCGCAGCCCCTGGTTCTTGCGGAAGGCCAGGTTGCGGTAGTCCCACCAGCTCCAGCTCTTGGCCGGCTGCTCGAACAGCCGGAACGCATCCACCAGCCCCAGCGCCAGCAGGCGCTGGAACTGCGCACGTTCTTCCGGCGTGCAATGGATCTGGCCGGCCCAGGCCACCGGGTCGTACACGTCGCGGTCTTCCGGCGCCACGTTGAAGTCGCCCATCAGCACCAGCTGCGGATGCTGCGCCAGTTGCTGCTGCACCCAGTCGTGCAGCGCGTCCTGCCAGCGCATCTTGTAGACGAACTTCTCGCTGCCCGGCGCCTGGCCGTTCGGGAAGTAGCCGCCGATCACGCGCACCCCGTCCACCGTGCCGGCGATCACGCGGGCCTGTTCGTCGTCGAAGCCGGGGATGTTCTTCACCACGTCCAGTGCGCCGCTGCGGCTGAGCAACGCAACGCCGTTGTAGGTCTTCTGCCCATGCCACTGCACGGCATAGCCCGCCGCCTCGATCTCGGCGTGCGGGAATTTGTCGTCGGTGAGCTTGGTCTCCTGCAGCACGATGGCATCCACCGGGTTGGCGGCCAGCCAGTCCAGCAGCTGCGGCAGGCGCACGGCGAGGGAGTTGACGTTCCAGGTGGCGAGTTTCATATTATCTCTACGCTGTTGATTCTTATAGTGTTTTCAGAGTGTTGCGGCGCTTCTTTTCTTCTGGCTACCCGTCTAGCTACCCACTTTCGTTGAGCCGGCATGACCTCTCCAGGGATCGCCTGATACGGAGCAGTGCCAACCATCGCCGCCGACAAGCCGTGGTAGTCGTGCAAGGCTGGAGCATCTGGGGCAATCGTACTTGCCGCTGGTGAAGAGTGCGGCAAGCAACCCCAGCCGAACTGCGAGGGCTGCGTGGTTGGTGAAGTTCTCCGTCGCGGCGTCGACAACCGGAGTGCGCAGTTGCCTCTCGTACTGATTGGCTCCTCCAGAACGGGACAACTGACCGCCCTCAAGCGGGCAGGACGACGACTTGGTACGTCTTGAGGAAACTCGGCCAGTCGACGTGGTCGCGCAGCGCGATGTCGTCGACGAGGGAGAGCTTCTCGGCTGCACGGTCGAACAGTGCGGCGCACGCGGCCGGGTGATTGTTGCGCGACGGGTAGAGCACGCCGTCGAATCGAGGCGCGCCATCCGGCTCGGGAAGCGCGTGTAGCAGCGCAGCGATGCGCTGCGTGTGAACGTAGCGACGGCTGGCCAGCTGGGACAGGTTCAATCCGAACTGCGATGCCATCACGCCGGGCGCAGTGAGGTCGGCGAGCGACAGAGACTCGAGGACGCCGATAGCCCTGACCATGCGCGCGTACACCTCGGTTCGGGTGATCACGCGCTTGGCGCGGTGGTTCCAACGGTGCTGGCGGAAGACGGACTCCATGAGCGCGGTCGCCAGGTCGAAGCCGACATAGAGCGTGCCAAACCGGAGAGCCCGGTCGTCGTAGCGATTGCCGCCCGAGCGGCCGAAGTGAAGAGCCGTGCCGCGATACGCAGCACGACTCACGTGCTGGAGAAGTTCCCCCGCGGGGATGATTCGGGCCGGAACATCAGGCGTCGGCACCGCCGCGCTCCGCCCGCTGCACGCCGAGCGAAGCAAGCACGACGCGCGCGGTCGCGTCGACGTTGCCTCGATTCACACTCGCCGCCGGGGATTGGCCGCCAAGGGCTTCACAGGGCTCCGCCAGGGCGCGGTACACCGTCCAGGCGTCGGCATCTTCCGCAGCCTGGAGCACGGTGCGCGTCAGCTGCAGGCCTGGTGCCTCCAACTGCCAGTCGGGAATGCGCTGGCCGCGGCGGCCGACGTCCAGCGCAAGCAGCCTGCGTGCGGTGATGTCCTTGTAGATCTGCTGGCGGGACTTGTGGGCCAGGCGTACGAAGTCGGACAGAGGCAGGTTGTGCGGTTGCTCGAACTCGCGCAGCAGTTCAGCGCGGCCTCGCTGGATGTCGGCGGCCATCGGCGACCAGGAGGTGGCCGCGCGCAGCGACGCGGCCTTCCGGCCCAGCGTTTCGGTCAGGGGCGTCGTCTCCGCGGCTACGTTCGTGGCAGCCGCCACCTTCTCTCGAACAAGGCGGTCGAGTTCGAAGAGGAATGCGCCACGGTCGCGAACCGTGACCGCCTTGTCGAAGCGGCGAACTTCCGTCGGGGTGACAAGTGGTTGGTTCAAAGCTGATGCCGCTTGTGCCTTGCGCATGGCGAACTCCGCGTACGCACTGAGATGCGGCAGAGTAGTCTCGTTTGTCTCGTGTGTCAACTTTGACAACCTATCCGGTCGTGCGGTGCAGTGGCGAATCTCTGCGCACGGGTATGCGGTCGCCCTCGGGCATTGCAACGGCGGGCCGTCGGCGCTACCTTGCGAACCAGAGGCATGAAATGCTGCGGAAGGCCATCTTTCTCACTCTCGTCGGGGTTGGCGCCCTGGTTGGCGTTGTCGCTGCGATCAACGGGGACTGGGGTCTTCGCGTGGTCATGGCAGGGCTTGGCGCGCTTGTCGGGGCTGCATTGGGTGGCGCCGCGATCAGGCTTGGGCGACGAGCCACGGAGCGCCGAGAGATTCCAGGCATGGGCACGACGACGGCAGACATCGCGGCCAACTTCTGGCGCGACAAGGGCCGTCCACCTATGTAGGCCAACGAGAGCCCAGGCCCGGCGCAAATGGTTCGTCAACCCCTGACGCTTTCTACTTCTTCCTGAGCACTCCTTTCACCGCGTCCTTGGCCGCGTCCAGAGTGGCCCCGGCATCGGCCGCAACCTGGCGCCCGGACTGGAGAAGCAGCGACTTCTTGGTAGAGACGGTGCCGTCTGCTGACCGACTCACTTCTGTCTCGGCGTCGAATCCTCGGCGCGACCGGTCCGTTTGCTCGCGGATGGCTGCCCCACCCAGGCCGACCTCCGGTCTGATGCTGGGTAGCACCTGCTCGGAGATGGTTGGCGGGTCGCTTCCGAGTCCGCGCGAAACGGCGCCGCGGTTCTGGGCATTGCGCGCGGCCAAGTCGGGATTCAAGGCGGGATCGGACGCTGACGCGGCCCACTGATCGCGCAGATCCTGGAAGGATGCGGGTAGTGCGGCTCCGTCGGAGAAACTGCGCGACGGACGAAGCCCCTGCCGAGCCAACTCCGCGTCGAGCAATGCGGCAGCCGCCGCGCTGTCGCCGCCGTAGCGCTCGGCGTAGCGCAGGAACATCGCGAGGTTGTACGGATCCTGCGCGATGTCGATGGCGATGGACTCGCCACGCTCGCGCGCCTCGGAGACTCGCTCAGCCAATGCACTGCGCTCGCCGTACGAGGCCTGAGCCTGCTGGGCTCGCGACGCGGTCGTCGCGAGGCGGCTCCCCAGTTCCCGTGCCTGGCGCGCATCGTCGGACATCGCGCTGACCAAGGCGGCGTCACGCGAGACGCGATCTCCAAACTGCTTGAACTCGGCGATCTGGTCGCTTGTCATGGATCCAAGCACCTTCCTCTGCTCCGCGGAGAGGCCGCTCATGTAGGCCTTGTCCGCGCTGGCATCGACCTGTGCTCCCGCCACACCCGCGTTGAAGCCGAGGCGGCCGGAAGCGCCGAACGCGATACGCGCGACCTGCGACTGGGTGAGCCCCGTGTTGTCGGCGACGCTCTTGGTGATCTGGTCCAGCCGCGTCAGCGTCTCGCCCAGTTGCTCGAAGCTGCTCGTCGAGGTGCCCGACGAACTGCGCGAGGACTTGAGCTTTGCCAGCCCCTTGGTAAAGGCTTCGGTCAGGACGGCGGACCGTTCGTTGCTTGCGGCCACCATCTCGCCCCGCGCGGCGTCGGCCTGACGGCTGGCCTCGGTCACGTCCTGCTCGCTGACGCGCATCGACACCACGCGCGAAGCGAAGCCCTGGTTGCGCAGCAGGTTCGCGGCCGTGCGTCCGGTGAGCGCGCTCGACGTGAAGGTGTTGCCGCTCAGATCGCTCTGCCAGGAACTCATGAACGCCGACGTGCGATTCGGTGCCAGCTGCAACTGGTCCATCGCGACGTTGCCCATCGAGACGTTGCCGACAGCGGCTCCTGCCGTGCTGCCGGCCAGCATGCCCTGCAGCCCGGACAAGCCGCCGACGAGCGCGGTGCCGAAGTTCTCCATGCGCTTGAGCGCGGCCCAGGCGATGAAAGGGATGCTGATGGCCAGGTAGCCGACCACGGCCTCGCCGGAGATGGCCCGCGAGTAGATCGTCGACGCGGTCTGCAGCGCCAGGGCCTTGGTGCCGGTGCCCAGGTCCGACGCGGCGGCCAGGTCGTAGGCGGCGTACACCGAAGCCATGTAGTTGAGCACCGCGTACAGCGGCGGCCACAGTTGGATCCAGATCAGGATCGCCGCATAACCCTTGAAGGCAATCATCGAATCGCGTCCGCTGGTCAGCAGGAGCAGCAGCACGAAGAGCGGGAACAGGGCGTAGGTGAGGGCCTCGATGACGTTGCGGAACACCGGCAGCGACTGTTCGGCGACCTTGCCGTAGTTCATCCAGGTCGCGTTCTGCTGCGCCACCGCCTGCGCCCGGCCGACCGCGAGCACCATCGCCGCCGGGTCATTCACCTTCTGCCCGATGATGTTGCTGGTGTCGCTGATGGCATTGAGCACGGCGTTCTGCCGGATCAGGTCCGTTGCCGTCGCGGCGGCGTTCGCGATGCTGTTGCGGATGTAGGCCTGCTGGATCTGGCCGGCGATCGCCGCCGTCGCGGCCGCACTGGGCAGCGTGGGGTTGAGCTGGAAGGCCAGGCGGCCCTCGATGCGAGTGACCTGCGCCGGCAGGCGGCCGTTCAGGTTGCCGTAGACATTGGGGCAGGTGTCGACGGTCACCGCGCCACCGGCGCCGGTCACGGTGCTGAAACGGGCCGGATTCGGCGTGGCCATCAGCGCCCACACGTCGTCGGACGTGGAGAACGTGGCCGGATCGACGGTGCCGTCGATCAGGTCGTACATCGTGCAGTTGTGGATGAAGTTGATCAGGTCGGTGCGGAAGGTGGGGTCCTGGAACACCACGTTGCCGGTCTCGCGGATCAGGCGGTTGCCGAACATCAGGCCGTTGCGCTCGTAGCTCAGTTCCGCCGGCATCGCGCCCGCGCCGGGGATGACCTGGAACGCAGTCTCGAAGAGGCCGGTCAGCGTGTGACCGATGGTGCTGGTGATGCTGCCGAGCATGGCGACGCCGAACGGCACGTTGGCGACGACCTTCACGGCCGAGCCGCCGGTCTTGTCCACGATGCCCACGGTCACTCGGGGCACGATCAGCACCGAGAACACCAGCAGCACGGTCGCCAGCCACTTCCAGCCCTGCAGCTTGTCGGGGGCGAAGGCATAGGCAAGCAAGGCGGCGATGAAGCCGCAGAAGGCCACGGCCGCGACGGCGGCCGCGTAGTCGCTCGACGCATGGATGGCGGCCGCGGCATTGAAGATGCCGAACAGGCTGTCCGCATTCTGGTAGGCAAAGATCTCCCACATGGCCGCCTCGAGGCATCGGAGCGGCTACCGCGCCACGTAGGCCGCGCGCTGCCCCAGCATGTCCATCACGTGCTGCGGCATGCTGGAGCGCAGTTGCCGCTCGAGTTGCTCCAGATGGCTGGAGACGGCGCGAAACGAGCCGACCTTCTGGTAGAGCAGGTTCTTTTCCTGCGACAACTGCAGCAGCATGGCCTGGGCACGCTGGCGCACCTGGTTGGCGAGTTCACGCTGGCTCTGCTGCAGCGTGTAGTCCTTGTCGAGCGCGGCCATGCCCAGCCGCAGGTTTCGCTCGAGGAAGACGTAGGCATAGTCGGCCGCGATCACGTCGCGGTACTGGCCGATCAGGCTGTCGGCAAGCCCCGAGCCGGGAATCGTGGCGCCGATCGACAGCATCCGGTACACCGGCTCGGTGGTCTGGTTGACGAAGCCGACCTCGGCCGAATTGTTCGGGATCGCGGTGCGTGTGGCGATCTTGTCGGCGATCGACCGCATCATGGTCTCGACCCGGGCCGTGAAGGGCGTGTGCGTGTAGCCCGTGTTCAGCGTGACGACGTCGCAGTTCGTGTAGTCGTTGCAGCGCAGCAGGTGCTGGGTGACGTTGGTGCCGGTCGCCGCCGCCTGGCCGTAGAGCAACTGGCTGATCGAGGTGATCGTCGGCGGCACGGGCTCCGGGTCCCGGTTCGCGCTCTCCGGATGGAAGATGACCGTGCCGACGATGCTCATGATCAACTCGCGTTCGGCGTCGTCCAGCGCCGTGCCGGTGCGCTGCAGAGCCTTCCAGGTGAGGTTGCCGACAAACGGCGCCTTGTTGCGCACATTGGGATCGGTGGAACTGCGCGCCGAGGCCAGGATGCCTGGCCGGTCGCTCGCGCATCGGCGCCGGGCCGCGTCGCGGTCGCTCTCCAGGCCCATCTCGATGGCCAGGTCGGCGCAGGCCTCCTGCGAGCTGTAGCCCGTGGCCTCGGCCGCCGTGCTGACGATGGCCTTCGCGGTCTCGCAGGAGTTGATGCGCGCGTTGTTGATCCAGGTCTCCAGGCCCTTCGCCCACTTCGTCAGGCCACCCAGCAGCGGCGAGACCGACTCCAGCGCGAGCTGAAAGGCGATGCCGGGCAGCGCGGCCGTGATGTTGCGCAGCATGTTCTTGAACTCCTCGGCGGAGATGTGCGAGAACGAGCCGCCGAAGACGTCGATGCCGCCGCAGCCGGCCTTGGCGCTGGGGAACTGGATCGCGGCGAGCTGGTAGACCTTGTTCGGCGAGCGCATGAACAGGCTGCCACCGGTGTAGGTGTTGAAGGTCTGCCCGCGAAACGCACCCGGCGCGGTGTAGTTCCCGATCGTGCCGAGGTTGTTGAACATCGTGTTCACCTCGGCGTTGAGGTCGCCGGCCCGTGCCGCTCCGGCGTGTAGCGCAGTGACCAGGGCGACGAGGGCAGCGCAGGTGCGTTGGGTCGGACGGTTGGGCATGACGATCCTCCGGCGAACGGATCAGGGCATCCCGAGCTGCCGCACGGCGCTGGGCACCATGGCCTCGAAGGCGGGTGCCGCGGCGGCGGAGATTCGCTCGAGCAGTTGCGACTCGGACAGGACACCGAAGCCGATGGGCATGATGCGGCCGGTGAAGGGCTGAGCCAGGTAGACAGCGGGCACCTGGGCCACGCGCAGCGCGGTGGCCGCGCCGTTGTCGCGGCGCGCGGATGCGAAGCCCGGCAAGGCGCCGCCGTCGAGGCTGACGGCTTCGACGCGGATACCGTGGCGCACCTGAAACGCTTCCAAGGTGGGCGCGAAGGCGTGGCAGTAGGGGCAGTCGCCGCGGAAGAAGAACAGCAGCACATGGTCGCGACCCAACTCGGCGATCGAGCGCGAGCGATCACCCATTTGCTGGGCCTCGAAGACTTCCAGCGCCTTGGCGTTGACCGGGCGTCCCTGCAGTGACGGATCGAGTTCGGGCGTGGTCCAGGCGACCCGCTGCGCCACGTCGGCAAAGGTCGAAGCCTGGGCGACGACCTTGGCCTCAAGCTCCATGTAGCGCCGCACGTTGGCCTCTGTGGGCCGCATGACGGCGATGCCGCGCAGATCCTCGACCCGCTTGCGCAGGCGCTCGAGTTCCACGAGTTCGGGCGGCCGGGTGTCTCGGCGTGGACCGCGCGCCGTGACAGCTGGACTCGCGGGCCTTCGCGGAACGGATCGAGGTGGCTCGGGCTCGGGCGCTGGGTCTTCGTAGAAGTGCCACCCGCGCCATGTGTCGCCCCAGAAGCGGGGCGACTCGTTCCCGGTGGCGCTCACGGCTGGCGAAGCAAATGCAGCGATCAGCACGAGCACGATGAACCCCTGGATGCTGTGCATCGCGCGCCTCAGGACAGCGAGCGCGGCGGCAGGCCGTCGCGGCAGTAGTTGATGCCGAAGTCGATGGTCCGTCGGCGAGCGCTGGGCTCTCCAGGAAGCTGAACGCCGTCCTGCCAGAAGCTCACCTTCAGGCGCCGGCAGCCCGGCTGCGTGTAGCGGCGCTCCGTGCTCACGTCGATGTAGACCGGCGACGTGGCCTTGAAACGCGCCGTGATGGCGTCCGCCATCGGTCCCGACAGCACGCCGTGCGCACGCCCGTCTGGTGCATCGATGGCCACCAGCAGCAGTGGGCGCGCATCGGGCACTGGGAGGCGTTCCTGGGCCGTGGTCACGGACGAGAAGAGGGCCATTGCAAGCCCCAGCGGCAATACCCGTCGGACGTGCTGGCGGCTCATTGGCACCTCCCCTGGCCGTAGTAGCAGGTCGGGATGCGCCCGCTGCTCTGGCCTTGCAGCGTGGTCACATTGGGTAGGGTCGGCACCAGCGATGCATAGAACTCGCTCAAGTCCATCGTCGCAAAGTCGAGCGCCTGCAACTGGGCGACCGTGAAGCCCGAGCAGTCTGGGTTCTGCGCGCTGCCCCAGCCCTTGCCGACCTGCGTTCGGCCCTGCTCGTTGACGATGCGGGCCAGCATGCTGTTGAAGCAGCACTTGCGCGTCGTGTGCGTGATGCACGAGACGCAGGAGCCCAAGACCCGGATGCAGGACGAGCAGTAGGTGCCGACGGCGTGGCAAAGGCCGGCACCTTCCTTCATCGCGAGCTTGCCTTCCTCCTCGTCGCAGGAGGACGCCGACATCACGACGTAGATGATCACGGCGATGACGAGCGACCAGGGATCGAACGCCACGACCAGGCTCTGGCCCGAGTACACCGCGACCGAACCCGCCGGCAATGCCGCGCCGTTGACGGCGACCGTGACGCCGTAGGTGGTGAATGTGCCGCTGAAGCCGCCGCCCATCAGCAGGGCCGACATGCCCTGGTAGATGAACTGGCGGTTCTCCGCGTTCAACAGCACGTCGTACACGAGCCGCGAGCCGGTGCCGAAGAGGCTCTGGTTGGTCATGCCAGCGCCCGCGTTGTCGGCGTAGCAGCAGTTCCTCAGCAGCCGGTCGCGGCAGCGGTTGTCCTCGCCCTTGAACACCTGCATGCGGTCGGTGTCGAGGTAGACACCGGCTTCGCGCGCGGCCTCGAGCATCGACATGCTGCGCGCGAAGTCGGCATCGTTCGCGTGGCTGATGTCGTAGCAATTGCCCTGCAGGCAGAAGACGTTGGACGGGCAGTTGCTGGCGCTGGTCACCGTCTGTGCCGGCGCCGGGCAGCTGTAGCTGTCCTCGTGTACCTCGCAGGCGCCGGTGACGGGGTTGCTGCGCCGGCAGACCGAACCCCAGGGCGTGCAGCCGGCGGCGACAAGTGGCCCGCACTGGCTGGCCGGTGCGGTGCCGCTGCAGTTCATCGTGCTCTCGTACTGCCAGCAGTCGCGGGTCACCGATGCGCCGTCGATCACCTTCGTCGTCGGGCCATCGGTGCATACGGCCACGGTCTGAACGGTGCAGCGGCTGCCGTCGGCGACGGCGGGGCACTGGTCGTCCCATCGGTCGGTCTCGGTGATGGTGGTGCGGGGCCGGGTGTACGACAGGCGCATCGTCGGAATCGGACCGTAGGCCGGGTTCGGGTCCCAGCCGACGACCGTGCGCTCGCTGTACAGGTTCCAGTAGTAGCCGGGCAGGTTGCCCGTCACGTCGTAACCGACAAGTGCCGTGGCGCCACCGGCCGGCGCATAGCAGCGTGTGCCGTCGAGCGCTGTCGTCGTGCAGCCGCTGTCACCCTGGCAGACGGTGTCCTGGATCAGGTCGCCGCTTTGCGTGCCAGCCGGGCAGGCGGCGTAGCGCCTCAGGAACGGCTCGACGCTGGTGCAGCTGTAGCCGGAGTCCCCGCCGCCGGTGCAGATCTCGGCCCGCTCGGCGGCGATCATGGCCGTCAGCGCGCAGGCGTCGCCAGTGCAGGCCTTGTCGGCAACCCAGACGCCGGTGCGGATCTCCGTGCCGGTGCTCCAGGAGTAGCTCGTGTCGAGCACCGCGACCATCTGCGGGAACACTACCGGTGTCGTCATGTCGACGTCGAAGAAGGCCAGCGGCGATGCGTCCTGTGTGACGCGGAAGTGCTGCGCCGTCTCTGGGCGATCGGGCAGGCACTGCGCGTCCACGCCGGTACGGCCCGCGCCGGTGTGGGCGAACCAATCGCCCGGCGTGCAGTTGGTGCTGCGTTCGATGCCGACGGTGAGGCTGCGCGTGCAGCGGTAGCTGCCGATGCCTTCGTAGCGCAGGCAGCTGCGGGTCTGCGTGCCTGCAGGGACGGCCGTCGTCGTGGTGGTGCAGCCGCTGTAGTACGACGCCAGGTTCTGGAGCGCGCTGGACGGCGCACGCGAGATGCCGTGGGCCGCGGACACGGAGGGATCGCCGGGACCGATCGCCGGACGGGGCATGTTCGCCGATCCCATCGCGCCACGCTGCGCCTGGCACACCGGATCGTTCGGCAGCGTGGCGCAGAGCGATAACCGCGCGCTGCCCTGCGACGACAGGTTGGGCTGCCGGTAGTACCCGGATTCGGGTGGCGCCGCGGTGTAGCCCGGCACGACGCTGGTGGCAGTGGGCGCGTTGACGGTCGCTCGGGCGGCGGGGTTGGCGGCCTGGCCTGCCGCCACACCCTCCTCGTGCGGGCCCGCGGCCGTTGTGACTGGCGTCACGGCCACGCAGAACGCGGTGAAGCAGGCGATCAGCTTGCGCATGGCATCACTCCCGGCGGCCGAGTCGGGCCAGGAAACGGCCGGCGTCCTTCGCGAAGGCCGGCGCTGAACGTTGGAAGTGGTCCAGCGCGTAGTCAAGGCTGACATCGCCCGCCGCCACGACGTGGTCGTCGGACCGCGCACATTGCTCGCCGCCGCAGGCGGTGACCGTTCCGCCGGCCCGGGCGAGCAAGAACGCCGGCACGCGCTGGATCGCATACCGATCGAAGGCTCGCGGATCGATCTGCACGGCCACCGGCCGGCTGCCGATCAGTTGCTGTATCCGCGCTGCGGTGCGTGGCAGCGACCCTTCGGACAGCCCGCGCAGCAGCAACTGCGCCCGGGCTCGCGCGGCCTGGTCCACAAGGCGCGACAGCGCAGCCTCCGGCATGCCCAGGCTGATGAAGACGATCAGGCGCGGCTCGTCGGCTCCAGTCAGCGTGGGTGATCCTGTAGCGCCCGCGAATCCCCGGGCCAGCGCCTCCAGGTCCACCGGCGTTTGCGTGGCCGGCACCGGCAGGGCATCGATCCGCGGCATCACCTTGGCAGGCGGCAGGCCGACGGGGGCTTGCGCGCGCACGGCTCCGGCGGTGAGCAGGAGTCCACCCGCGAGCACGGCAAGGCGAAGGGAATCAGTAACCCACACAGCAGTTCCTTTTGCGGAACAACATGAAGGCGAAGTCCTCGCCGCGTACCGGGTACTCCTTGCCGGCGCCCCAGACGATGGTGCTGCGGCCGAAGGGCTGGCAGCAGCGTCCGCCGTCCTTGGCGGTGTTGGCCACCGGGTAGGTCAGCTGGGTCTTGTAGGCGGTCTTGTCCATCGCCGGCAGGAAGTAGGGGCCGCAGAGCCCGGCTCTCCCGTGCCAGCCCCAGGCCAACAGTTCGCGGTGCATCTTGGCGGTCAGGCGCTGGGCGATCAGCGCCGCCGTGCGCACGCCGCCGAGGTGGTAGGGCACGTGCCCGTCGAGCGGGTAGAGGCCGCCCTGGCAGCCGGCACACCAGAACATCTCGGCGATGCCAAAGCCCGCGGTGGCGGCGACGCAGTCGGCCGCGCAGGCCGCCACGGCCACCGGGTTGGCGAACAGCACCGCCTCGGGGTTGAGGATCAGCGTCAGTTCGTCGTCGTTCCACAGCGGGTCGACTTCCGTGAGGTAGGCCAGATCGAACGAACCACGTTCGAGGCACGGAAAGTCGGTCACGACCTCCAGCCAGTACAGCACCGGGTTCATGTAGAAGTGCGCCTGGTAGAAGCTGCCACCGTCACCATCGCCCTCCGGCCGCGTGAAGCGCGCGGCAGTCGGTGCATCGATGCCGGGGTTCAGGTCGACGCCACCGAGCGACGCCAGGCAGAAGGGCTTGCGCACCGCCTCGACATGGCGCGCCGGCTCCCAGAAGCCGATCGACAGACCCACGGTCGGGTTCACGCCGCAACTGCAGACGGGGCTGGACGGATTGGCGATGTCTTCCTGACCGTCCAGGTTGGCCAGCGTGGTGCCGCCGAGAGTGATCGGCAGGATGCAACTCCAGCAGATGTCGGTGATCGGGTTCGGGAACCGGCCGGTGCAGGTCAGGCTGTCGCCGGCCATCGACGGTGCGGCGGCGAGCACGGTGGCCAGCGTCGCGGCCCATGCGCGCAGGTATCGGTCGATGCTCATGGCAGCCCCAGTTCGTCGATGCGCAGGCGCAGCCCGTCCTGCGAGACGAGCGCCGGCACCTGGCGGATGCCGAAGCGGCGGGTCAGGGTGCCGGCCTGGTCGTAGTACACGGGCACGCGCCAGGCCTTCATCAGGTCGAGGTAGGAGCCGCCTGTCAGGATCGGCTTGATGCGGCCCGCGTAGCGCCCGCTCAGCTCGCGGGCATGCTTCACCTGCCGCGGATCGCGGGCGTCGAAGAACAGCAGATGCCGTGACAGCGACACCACCTCGAGCGGGTTCTTGCGTGTGCCCGCGGCGAACATCAGGCGGCCCTGCGGGTCGGTGATGTTGCGGTCGAGCGTGAAGCTCGGATCGACGTAGAAGGTGCGCGGGCGCTCGGTGGTGCGCACGCCTTCGACCGCAGGCGGCTGGCGCACGGTGTCGATGCCGCGCGCCCGTGCAGCCTCGGCAAGCCGCTGCAGCTCGCCGCTGCGTTCTTTCTCGCGCAGCCGCTGCTCGATGAAGGCCAGCAGATGCGGCTCGCTGATCTCGTAGGTCGGCCCGAGGGTGCCGAGGTCGATCGCGCCGGCCCTGCCACCGAGGAGCAACAAGGCTGCGACCAGCGGCGTGGCAGCGCGGCTCATCGCGCACCCCGCGTGCAGTCGATCTGGGAGGCCAGACTGGCGAGCGCCGCAGCGTCGCGCAGATGGCTCGCCCGGATCATCCCCATCAGCACCGGGTTGCCGTCGCCGACCGCCATCGCGACGCGCAATTCCGCCGCCGTCAGCGGTCGGCCGCAGCGCTGCAGCCAGGCCTGCCGGTACGCCCGTGCACCGTCATGCGCGGCCGGGGCGATGCGTGCCAGCAGCGCCAGATAGTCCTCGATAGGCATCTCGCCGGTGCTGGGAGTGCCCGGCTGCGCCGGTGAGGTCTGCGCGTGCACCGGACCGGAACCCGCCACGACAAGTCCGGACAGGGCCAACAGCGTGGCGGCGAAGTGTCTGGCTCGTTGCATCGCGGCGACCCGTCAGAACAGCGGGATCACCGTGCCGAGCACCTGGTCCGCGCGCACGAGGCCGCTGGCCCGGTAGCGCGAATCGAAGGAGTCGGGGCTGGTGCCCTGCACGTAGTAGTGGCCGGCGGGAATCACGGCGGCCGTGATCGGGTCCAGCGCTTGCCGGTCGTGCGTGTGGGTCTTGGCCTAGCCGACGACCTCCCCGTTGATCGCGACCGCGCGCCCTTCGACGGTGATCCGGTCTCCGGGCAGGCCGCGCACGATCTTGAAGAAGGGCTGGCCGCGCAGCCCCGGATACCGCGCCTGCGCCTCGCCGTCGAAGGCGAACACCACGTAGTCGCCGCGCTTGAGCGCGTTCGGCCCGTACTGCAGCAGCGCCACTCGGCACGGCAGGCTCGGCGTCCAGTTGAAGAGCACCGGCAGGCGCGGCGTGGGGTCGATGAACAGGCGCGTGTAGGCGAAGCCCCAGATCGCGAAGACCGGCAGGTACAGGTACCAGCGCTGGCGAAGGTGGGCGCCGAAATCGCGGGTGCTGGCGCGGAAGCGGTCGATATGGCGGGTCATGGCGCCTCCACCTTGCGACGCAGATGCGCTGTCAGGTCCACGGTCCGAGGTGCGGGTGCCGCGACGGCGGTCTTCAGGACCACCAGGCAGCCGCAGTCACGCGGCAGTTCCTCCAGCGCCAGTGGCAGGCGCTGCGCAAAGCTGCGCGCCATGCGCATCGCCTGCTCGCGCTCGCCGTCGCTCGCTGCGCGGGTGAGGATCAGCGTGAACTCGGCTTCCTTCTGGCGGTAGACCTCGGCGACATCGACCACGCCGATCAGCTGAGCGGGGCGCACCACGACGCGGTCGTAGGCGGCCAGCGTGCCGAGCACGATCGCGCAGTTCATGCCCGCGTTCAGAAGCGCCGACTTCAGACCGGGGCTCACGACACATGCCCCCGGCGTCGCAGCAGCTCCGCGATCGCTTCGTCGATCGACAGGCCCTGCGCGCGCAGTTCGTCGATCGGTGCGTTGTCCTCGAGCTTGTTGGAGAACAACAGGTGGGTCGCCGGATCGAGGATGTTGCGCGCCACGCCTTCGCCGACCGGCGACGAGATGTAGACCTCGGAGAACACGCCGGGCTCGGTGCGCAGCGAATTCAGCAGCCGCTTCTTCGGTTCGTCCATCGACAGCCGACCTTGGCGGTCGAGCATCTCGATCGACTCGGGTTTCTGGCGCAGCAGGAACACCCAGTCCGAGCAGTTGAAGGCCGCTTCCATCTGCGCCGAGCCGTAGTAGTCGTCGGCGCTCTGCGTCGCGGTGCCCAGCGAGCCGCCGTACTTGCGGGCGCGCCGCGCGGCCTCTTCGACCACGGCAGCCTTGACGGGATCGTCCGCGCCGATGTCGCCCAGTTGCTGCTTCAACTCGTCGATGAAGAGCACCTTGCGCCGGTTGCGCGTCAGGTACATCTCGCCGGTGATCTGGTGCAGCAGCAGGATGTTGACGACTGCGTGCAGATCGGGCCGGCGTTTAAGCTCCTCGTTTTCGATGACGACGAAGTCGTTCTCGAAGTCGATGCTGTTGCGGCCCTCGAAGAAGCGCTCGTACTGGCCGCCCCGTGCATAGGGGTTCAGCATGATCGCCAGGTCCTTGATGCGCGGGTCCTCGCGCACGCCCAGCTCCTCGATCGTGCCGGCCTTGAAGGCGTCGCGCAGCGCAGTGACGGTCAGCTCGTTGCCATGCGCGCGGTACAGCTTGAGCACCATCGCCGAGATGGCCTTGTACTGAACCTCGTCCAGCGGCCGCGACATCGAGGCCATCTTCGAGATGGCCGGCACCAGCATGTCGATGTCTTCGTTGATGTCGACGATGTGGGTGAACGGGTTCAGGCAGATGGCGACATCGGGCTTGAACTCGATGTAGGTACCCTTGGCCTTGCGGCACAGCTTCTCGAACGAGCGGCCCAGGTCCAGCATCCAGACCTTGGCGTCGATGGCGCGGTAGGACCAGGCCATCTCGTTCATCAGCACTGACTTGCCCGAACCCGGCGCGCCGATGATCGCGAAGTTGTAGTTGCCGAGGTCGTTGTCGAAGATGTCCAGCGTCATCAGCTGGCCGCGCCGGCCGCCGAACACGAGTGCCGGCGTGCGCGTGCCGCGCCACTCGGCGATCAGCGGCGCCAGGTGGATGGCATTGGCCATCGTCTTGCGCGAGACGCGCCGCATCTTGGCCAGGTCGCGGTGGAATCGCTCGGACAGCGTCATCGGCAGGCTGGCCAGCAGCGCCTGCCGGTGCATGTAGACATCGGCGTTGAGCTGGAAGCCCCGGCCGCGCCAGATCGCGTTGGCGGTCTCCTGGGCGGACACGGCCTTCTCGGGCGGCGAGAAGATCGCCAGCTGGTGGTACAGGCTCACCAGGCTGCTGCCCACGTCGATGGCGTTGGCCGCCGCGGTCCAGTCCTGCAGCTTCTTGCCCACGTCGGGCATCACCTCGGCCATCTTGCTGCGTGCGTTCTGCGTGGCGCGCACATGGTTGGCCGTGACCACCGACTTGGTGACGTTCGGGTCGAGCACATGCACGCCCATCGTCAGCAGGAAGGGTGCGCTGTATTGCAGCGCCGGCTGCATCAGGTCGCCGATCAGCGAGCCCATCTGCCACAACGCAAAGCGCTCGGGGAAGGACTTGATCGAGTAGAAGCGCGCTTCGAGCCGGTGCTCGCCGCCTTCTTTCCACAAGGTCAGGCCGCCGGGCTGTGGATCCTGGATGGTGTCGAAGTCGACGATCTGGTCGCGGATCTCGCGACCGTCGTCGTAGTGCAGGTTCGGTGCATCCGCCTGCGAGATGCGGTCCGGGTTGGTGAACAGCGCGCACCAGTTGATCAGGTCGGCGGCGTCGCACACGCGGTTCGGCAGCGAGGCCGAGCGCAGCGTGGAAGCCATCGACTCGCGCAGCGCCACCAGTTCGTCGCGGCGGTTCAGCTGACCGGCATCGCCAGGCAATGCCACGCTCATCATCAGCCGGAAGTCGCGGATCGTGTAGTGGAAGCCCGACGTCAGCGAACGCTGGGCGCCGCCCAGCAGATGGCCGACACGCTGGCGCGCCAGACGGTGGAACAGGTTGTCGTTGCGCGCGGGCCGGCCCCAGTGCTTGGCCTTCTCGGCCTGGTCGGTGTCCTCGACACGCAGGTTGGCGTAGCGGCACAACTGCTCGCGGATGTGCGGCGAGGCGAACAGGTGGAACTGAACCCCGGTGCCTGGCGGGCAGGTCGCGTAGAGCGACACCAGCACCTCGGCCATGCGTTCGTCGGCGCCGGACTGCGGCATCAGCTCCAGCAGGAAGCCCAGGCCGTCGCGGTTGACGAACAGCTTCTCGTCGGCCAGGTAGGCCGAGTAGGGCAGCCAGGCGGCGAACTGTTCGGCGGGCGAGTCGGCTTCGGCGCCGAAGGGCAGCCAGTCTGCGAGGCCGGCGCGTTCGACGTGGGGCAGGCGGGCGTTCATCGCGGCCTCAGTCGGGGTTGTCGCCACTGGCAGGTGCGGCGGGCCGCAGGCCAGGGATCAACTGGTCGAGACCGGGCGGACGCTGGACACCCGCGGCGGGCGCTCGGGGTGCGGGGTCCGCGGCTGCGCGTCCGGCGGGTGCACGCACGGGTGTGTAGGCTTCGCGGATCGCGCGCTGGGCGTGGTCGACGAGCCAACGGCCGCCATCGATTTGCACGTACACATAGCCCTGGTCGTAGAGATCGCGGTCGGCGTCCTCCCAGGGCTTGAACCACAGCCGCAGGATGCGAGGTGCGGAGCGCAACGGGAGCACCTGCGCGGCGTCGGCCGGTGCGTTGCGCGCGGTCGGTGTGCTGGCTGCCGATGCAGGGGGTGCCAAGTCGGGCGCAGCGGCCGACGCCGCGCGAGCCCGCTGTGCCGGTAGGTTGTTCGCCACCGCGTTGGCATAGGTCCCGGACACCGACTGGCAGGTCACGCCGTCCGGGGCCTTGCAGGCGTAGCTGGAGTTGCCGCTGAGGCCGGACAGGCTCATGCAGCCCGCGAGCGATGCCACGCCGCCGAGCGCGGCCGCAAGGCGGCCGATGTGTTGCGCGTTCATGGCCTGGCCTCCGGCGAGGTGCGCGCCAGACGGTCCTCGATCACCGGCCGGGTGATGAAGCCTTCGGTGCGCGTGCCGTCGACCCAGAACAGGGTCGGCGTTCCGTTCACGCCCAACTGGCGGGCGAGTGCGAGGTTGCGGTCGACCGGGTGCTCGCAGGAGGACGCTGATGCCGCAGCTGGCGCAACGCCGTCGTGCATCGCCTGTCGCCATGCCTGTGCACGGTCGGGCGCGCACCAGATCGCGACGGGTCGCGCCATGCCCTGGAAGGGCAGCAGGAAGGTGTGGATCGTGACGTCGTCGAGGCCATCGAGCTCGGGCTCGAGCCGGCGGCAGAAGCTGCAACCGGGGTCGCTGAAGACCGCGAGCTGGCGGCGGCCATTGCCGCGCACCGTCGTGATCGCATCCGCGACGGGCAGCGAGCCGAATGCGATGGTTGCCGCCGAAGGGGGTTCGGTCGCCGCCGGTTCGGCGCGCGCAGCGGCCAGCAGGCGCGGCCCGGTCAGGTCGGTCATCGTGCGCGTGTCGAAGAGGCGACCAAAGATGAAGTAGCGCGGGTCGCGTGCAGAGACGAAAGCGACGTTGCCGTTCATCCAGACCTCATAGACGCCGGGCACCGGCGAACGCGCGACCTCGGTGAATCGCGTGCCAGGATGGGCCTTGCGCAGCGCGCCAAGCAGTCGGGCCTCGTCGGCGTTCGGGCCGGCCGCTACCGCCGCGGCCAGCGGCGACAGCAGCGCGATGCACAGCGTGGCGTGCGCCGCGGGCCGGGTCAGCGGCCCGCGGCAGGGCGGGTCAGTAGGAGCCATCGTCGTCGGCCTCCGGGCTGCGAGTGGTTGAAGGCAGGTTCGCTCCGGCGCGCTGCTCGGAGCCGGATGTCGGCAGGTCGATGCGCACGCCCTTGGTGATTACGACGTCGATCTCGCGGCCGGCATCGACCTCGATCACCGGGAAGGTGTTCTCGGCGAGCTTGATGTAGTACTGCGCCAGCCGGTCGAGGGCGCGCCCGACGCCGGTTCCCAGGCCGGCGCGGTAGGCGTCGGCACCCGAGGCTGTGGCGATCGTGCCGAGCGCCGAGGTGCTGTAGCTGGTCGACGAGGTGGCCAGGCCTTGGCCGATGCCGCTGACCACACCGGCCAGCAGCGCGTTCGCCAGCATCTGCCCCTGCTTGGTGACCAGACGGCCGCGCATGCCGACCTTGCCGTCTTCACCGTACACGCTGCCCTGGATGCGGACTTCCAGCGCCGCGCCGTCGGCGCGCACACAGGAGAGGTTCTCGGTGCGAAGGTAGGCGCGTTCGGAACTGATGTCGCCGTAGCCGGCTGCGATCACGAAGCAGTCGCGGTACTCGCCGCGGAAGCGGTTCGGAAGCACGGAGTTGTCCGACAGGCGGATCAGCACCGGGTGCGGGTTGGATTGCGACTGGCCGCCGGTAGGCGCGTCCAGGCCGCCGAGCAGGGTGCCGCGCGTGAAGCTCACGGGCAGGAAGGTCGACAGCGTTCGAGAGTCAGCAGTCGCGGGCGCAGGTGCGCTGGGGGCAGCGCGGTCCGCCACCGCGATGCGCATGAGGGCCGGCGCGGCCGGGGCCTGAAGCGGCAGTGCCGAAGAGAGCGGCGCAGGCGGCACGCCGGGTGGCATCGCCGGTACCGCCCCTGCAGCCGGCCCGCGTGGCGCAGGGGGCGGCGGAGGCAGGGCCGAAGGCGGCGGCAGCGACGGTGCTGCCACAGCCGGACTCGGAACTTGCGCCGGCACGGGCGGCTGCACCGCCTGCGTGGTCGCGGTCAAGCGCTGCTCGAGTTCGGCGAAGCGCTGCATCGTGCGCGCCTCGAAGGCCTGGCGGTCCTTGTTCAGCCGGCCCTGCTCTTCGCGCTCGCTCTCGTACTGCGCGAGCTTGCTGCCGGCCGTGCCGACCCACTGATCCACCGGGTTGACCTGCTGGCCGGGCGGCATCACGCCGATGTTGGTGACCGGGGCGGGCGTGCCGCCGCTGGCCTTACCTGCCTGGCCTGGGGGCGCGCTTTCGGCGAAGGCAAAGACGAGCCACAGCAGGCCCACGCTGCCCAGCAGGATCGCGCCGAGCATGGCGAACTGGCGCTGCCGGGGCGTCAGGCGCTCGACGAGCGAGCGAATCGGTGCGGGCAGGTTCATCGTTCGCCTCCGCGGCGGATCACGTAGACGCTGGTGCTCTCGCCGGGCCGCAGCTGGTGATGCTCGACCGCGACGCCCAGCACCTGGCCGCCGGCCTTGCTGTCGGGGCGGTCGAACTCTTGTTCCGCGAGCACCATCAAGGCCCCGCTGACGTTCTGCAGCAGGTACTTCTCGCCGGTCAGGCCGCGGCCTTCGTAGCGGCGCATCAGCGCGAAGCGCGCCTCGGCCCACAGTTGCACCGGCTGGTTGAGTTCGTCCACGCGCACGTCCGGCGGCACGCGGTCCGATGCCATCGCCACCAGCAACGCTTTCATGGCGCGCACGTGGTGGGCCGACGTACTCGACGGGCCGGACGCGGAGCGGCCGTCGGCCGCGGCGGGAGGGGCGCTGCGGTCGCGGATCAGTATGGTGTCTGCCGGCGTGTCGGCCCGGCGCAGGATCAGCGTGTAGGTGGCGTGCGCCGACGAGATGAACAGGTTCACCGGTTTGCCCGCGGCGGCGCTGCCATCGCCGGCGGTGGCGACCGGCCGCACGTAGATCTCACCCTTGTCGCGGTCGCATTCGACGACGATCTCGCCGGCGGGGTTGACCACTGGTGAAAGTGGCGCGACCGGTGAGCCGGGCGAGCCGGTCGCGCCAGCGGCCATGCCGCCGCAAGAGCTGGAGTGGATGTTGCCGAAGACATCGGTGATCGGCGCGCCCTCGATGCGGATCCGCGTCGGCTCCTTGACCGACAAGATGGCTTCCACGGCCACTCCATCGCGCGCGTCGACGATCTGCAGCGCGTGGCTTGCCGAAGTGCAGGCCAGCGCGAACAGCACGGCCGCGACGTGTCTCCGCGTGCCAGCGAGGCTACGAGGCCGCATGGGGAAGCTCCTTGAAGGTCTTGAGATGCACGCGGCCACCGGCGTAGCTGAACTCCACCAGGTAGGCCTTCAGGTCGTTCGCGGTCTCGACGCCGTTGACGAGCGTGCGCAGCCGGCCGCGCACCACCACCGACTGGCCTTCCTCGCTAGGCACCAGCTGCTGCGGTGCGAACGCGGTGCTGGCGTTGATGCGCTTGAGCCGCGCCGCCTCGAGCTCCTGCCGGGTCTTCAGACCGCCGTGCTGTTCGGGCTCGACGTAGCCGAGCAGGATGTCCTTCTTCCAGTCGATGGAAGCGGGGGTCACGTCGAGCACCAGCCAGGCGACGAAGCTGCCCATCTGTTCCAGGTACTCGCCGCTGGCCTTGTCGCGCGTGACCCAGAAGGACTTGTTGATCGATGGCGGCACGACCACCGTACGCACGGCACCCAGCAGGTTCAGCACCACGGCCAGCGCCAGCACATGGCCGGCCGCCAGCAGGCCGACGGCGGCACCGAGCGTGCGGTTGCGGCGCCGCAGTTCCTTCAGGTCGCCGCTGAGCCGTTCGAAGTCCATGGCGGGCGCGCTCCGGGTCTCAGCCGACCATGCGGCGGATGTGCGAAGGCGGCGTGGCGCGCATCGCGGTCAGCGGGCTGGTCGGCAGGTGCCAGTAGAGCCAGTGGATCGCGAAGGCCGGGTGCTTGTCGGCCTTGATGCGGGCGATCCAGCGTGAGGTGAACAGCCCGGCGGCGAAGCACAGCGCGAACGAGAGCTTTGAGCCCGACATGTAGCCCATGAACAGGCCCAGCAGGGCAGGCGCCGCGACGTCGACGTCCCAGAAGCCGATCTTCCATTGGTCGTCGAGACGCCGTGGGATGTAGGTGTCGGCGTGCATGGAGCCTCCGGACGGTGCGTTCAGCGAAGGGCCGGCGGCTCAGACAACCGCGCCCATGATGGCGCCGGCGATCACCAGGCCGACAGCGGCGAAGATGGCCAGGCCCACGTAAAACAGCACCGGCCCGAAGTTGCGCAGTGCCGCCAGCGAGATCAGCGCGACGACGAAACCCACGAAGCCGACCAGCGCCTTGATGCCGGGGCCGAGGCTGGCAATGGCGGTGAGCGCGGAAGTCAGCGGGCCGGTGATGCCGGTGAAGGCGACCAGGTCCAGCGCATGGCCGGGGAACGCGATGCCCAGGCCGAGCGCGATCAGGCACAGCAGGGCAGCGACGGTCCACGGCCGGCGTGCTGCGCGGCTGGTGAGCGGGGAAGCGGCAAGGGTGGTGGTGGTCATGGAAACCTCATCGGTTGAGCGTGGAAAGAGGAACGCGGTGGGTAGTTGGCGTGCTGGCTCGGGCGTGCGAGCGCCGGCTCGGCGGTGCCCGGCAACTGGACCAACGCCATGCGGGCCTGGTCGCGCCGAAGGAGCGCACCGTCGGGCTCACAACGGGCCTCCGTCACGTTCGAAGGTGACCTCGACACGCCGGTTGGCTGCCCGGCCCGAAGCGCTGTCGTTGCCGGCGGCGTAGCAGCACGCACCCTGCGACTGCATGCGCACTTCGGCGGCAGCCAGCACGCGCGAGTGCCGTGCCATCAGGTAGCGCTGCACCGCTTCTGCGCGGGCCTGCGCCAGAGCCTGATTCGCTGCAGCGGGCCCGATGCTGTCGGTACGCCCTGCAATCAGCACACGGCGAACCGGCAGCGGCTGCGCGGCGGCGAGGTCGAGTGCGTCGCGGCCGGCGGCGTCGAGGTCCGATCGACCGAAGCCGAAGTGCACGACGATCTTCAGCGGCGACGGGTCTTCGATCACCTCGGATGCCGAAACTGGCGGTGACCTGCGCGAGACCATGGGCGTCAGCGCCGATGCGTCTTGCGCGCGGGGCGTGCGCGCAGGCGACGGTTCCACGGCGACGGGCGCTGACGCGGGCGCAGGGAGCGACTTGGCGCTGGGCCGTGGGCAGGCTGGCGGCTGGCACAGCGCGAAGCGGGCGTCGCGACCGAAGCCGGACTGCGCGATGCGCGCTGCGCCGGTGCTAGCGACCGCAGGTGCCGGGGCCACCGAGGAATTGGGCGCAGCCAGCTCCATCGAACCGCAGGCCGCCACACCGAGCGCAATCCACGCCAGCAGCGAGCGCGTGGAGGAGCGCTTCACGGCCTGACTCCTGTGGCGGCCGGCAGCTTCCGAAACACCCGCCACGCATAGCGCGACCGAGCTTCGGCGCAGCGGGCACCCTTCAACTGCGAGCAGGCGGCGTTGTAGGCCCCGACCCCGTTCCAGGTCGCGCCATGGCGCGAGAAGGTGTCCGCGAGCAGCCAGGCGCCAACCTGGATGTTGGTGCAGGGGTCGAACAAGTGCGCTTCGGCGATGCCGTGGCGGGCCAGTCGCGGCAGGTGCGAGCTGTTGATCTGCATGAGACCGATGTCGTACGAGCCCGTGCGTGCCAGGTGCGACCGGTTGACCGCGCGCGGATTGAGGTTCGACTCGACGCGGGCGATCGCATAGAGCAGGTCGGCCGCGACGCCGTAGCGCTGGGCCGCCTGTTCCCAGCACGCTTGCGCCGGCAGCCCTACGAGCGCCATCAGCCAGAGCGCAGAACACCGCATGACGCTCGCCACTGCCGACCGCGAGGCGGGCGAGGCGCAAGGCAGCGGGGCGGGCAGAGTGGCGAACATCACAGCTCCGAAGACAGGTCGGCACGCTCGCTGGCCAGCAGGCCGCGAGGCAAGGCTGGCGACGCCAGCGAGGGTCGGGTTCGGGTGGGCCGGCGTCGGGGCCGGCAGGGTGCTCAGCGGGTCGGCGCGCTCGCGCGCGAGGACGGCATCACCCGGGGCGTGGCAGTCGCCATCGGGACGAGCGATCGGCCATGTTCAGCCGGGCCTGGCGCAGCACGCGCGTGTCGGCGTCGTCGATCTGGCGGGCGAGGGCGACGCACGCAGTCGTCAGCTGGTCGAGCTGGAACTTGGGGTTCGGGTGCCGGTTGGCCGGCGAGCGTTGCACCGCCTGCAGCAGTTCGTACTGCGGACGCCACATCGACTCGCGCCGGCGCGGCGTGTTCGGTGCGCGCAACACGAGCTGGGTGCCGAGGAAGCCGAAGATGCGACCGGGCGCGTCGTCCGCCTCGAAGACCAGCGACACGCAGGCGCTGATCAGGTCCGGGAAGCGGAAGGTGGGCGACGTGTTGTCGTCGCTGCGCAGCAGGCCGTACAGCCACTCGTGCTCGTCGAGGAATAGCCGCGTCTCGACGGTGTCTGCGTGCTCGCCGGGCGAACTGCCGTGGGCACCGGCGTCGGGGGCGTTGTGCGAAGCGGAGATCATGGGCGCATCCCTGGGTCATCGGCTGCGGGCGGTGCTCTTTGGAGCGGGTGACCGGAAGGTTAGGCAAGGTGCGACGCCGCGGCCGGCGGGAATGCGGCCAATGAGAGGGGGGTTTCGAGGCCAGCGGCTGCATGGTCGTCGCGCACTGCGAAGTCGATTGCCAGACCAATGGATCGCCGCGGATGGGCACATGTCGGTGTGGGCCTTGGACCGATACTGCGCCGTGGCAGGCAAAGAATTGGGGAGGCGGCAAAGGTGACGGTCCTTCAGGAGATTCTTGGTTGGTCCAGGGACCGACCTGCTTGGCAGCGGGATGCGCTGCGCCGCCTCGTGATTCGAGGCGAACTTGCGGCGGAAGACATTGCCGACCTCGCCGAAATCTGCAAGGGCGCGCATGGCCTTGCGGAACTGCGAGACAGTTCCCCACTTGAGGACGTTCACCTGCCGAGCGCCAATGCGTCGCAGGGAGCAGTCGCCCTTGAGTCGATCTTTCACCACAAGGGCGTGAATGCCCTCGCCGAGTCGCAGTCGCTCAAGTTCGGGGCGAAACTGACGTTCGTCTACGGCGACAACGGCGCGGGGAAAACCGGGTACATCCGCATACTGAAGAGTGCCTGTCGTGCCCGAGGGCAGGAGCGCATTCTTGGCAACGTTGTGTCGGGGTCGTCGCCGCTCAAACCGGCAGTAGCGATTAGGTACAGGGTCGAGGCGGAGGCCGACCCCCGCGAATGGGCTGGGGAAGGCGAGGACGATTTCATCTCTCGCGTGAGCGTGTTCGACACGCAGAGCGCATCGGTCTATCTCACAGAAAAGACCGACGTTGCGTTCCGCCCATGCGGTCTCGACCTGTTTGACAAGCTGGTGCAGGCCTGCAAGGCCGTCCGCTTGCACCTGGAGGCCGAGCAGCGCATGATCACTGCAAGCGCGCTTGGAACGCTACCCCAGGAGGTGCCTGAAGCGACGGCTGTCGCGCGTCTGCTCAAGGGCCTGACATCGCTGACGAAGCCAGAAACTGTCAGCAAACTGGCGACGCTGTCGGACGACGAGCGGGCGAGGCTGGATTTGCTCGAGAAGTCTCTGCACGATCTGCAGGCGAATGACCCCGAGAAGCTGGCGCGTCAGTTGAAGCTCCAGTCAGCACGCACGCGCACGCTTGCGCAGCATCTCGGCCGAGTCGAATCGTTGCTGTCTGATGAGGCGATACAGGGAGTGCTTTCGGCCAGAACTGAGTTGTTGCGGAAGCAGGAAGAAGCCGAGCGGCTGCGTGCTGCGACCTTTCCTGACACCGTTCTTGCGGGCACGGGCTCGGACGCTTGGAAGGGATTGTGGGAAGCCGCTCGCAGCCTGTCAGAACAGCATGCCTATCCGAGGCGGCCGTTCCCGGCGGTGGATGATGGAGCGCGCTGCCTGTTGTGCCAGCAGGGTATTGATCACGAGGCGGCGCACCGCCTGACGCAGTTCGAGGCATTCGTAGCTTCGACAACAGAGAGGGAGTTGGCCGAGCGCCGTTCATTGTTCGACGGCAAGCGACGAGCGTTGCTGGAACTTGCGGTCAACACAGACACCTCTGTCGCGGCAGTGAAGGAGTTGCGCATCGAGCAGGAGGGGATCGCTGTCGCGGTCGAAGCGGCAATGGAATCGCTTGAGTCGCGAAGAACGGTGGTTGTCGGCACCTTGGAGCGCAACGCGCCCCTGCCGGACGATGCGCCGACGCTCGCCACAGTACATGCAAAGGTTGCCGCGTTGGCCGATCAGATGGACGAGCGAATCAAGACGCTCGCCGGCGACACGGGCGCGGAAAGGAAGAAGGCAATGTTGGCGGAGGTGCAGGAGCTTCGGGCCCGCGAGCTTCTTGCCGCCAGGGAAGGGCAAGTGCTCAAGGAGATCGAGCGCAAGAAGCGGCTCGCGGCATACGAGCTGTCCCTCAACGATACGAAAACGACGGCGATCACGCACAAGAGCAGTGTGGTCACGAAGTCTGTCGTGACCCAGCAGTTGAAGCGCAGCTTTCAGGAAGAGCTAGGGGCGCTTGAGTTCCGACACGTCGAGGTCGAGCTCAAGGAGGTGGGTGGTGCGGAGGGTGTTCTTTACCACAAGCTTGTCCTCACGCGGGCCCCCGGTGTGGACCTACCGAGGGTTGTGAGCGAAGGCGAGCAGCGCTGTCTGTCGATCGCCGCGTTCTTCGCGGAACTCAGCACGGCCGATGATCGGTCGGGCATCGTGTTTGACGATCCCGTCTCGTCACTCGACTACAAATGGCGAGAGAGCGTCGCACGCAGACTTGTGCAGGAGGCCAAGCAGCGCCAGGTCATCGTGTTCACGCACGACGTGGTGTTCCTGCTGCTCCTCAAGCAGTACGCCAAGGAGGCCCAGCTTGAGCCTCTGGACCAGCATGTTCGGCAGCTTGCGACAGGTGCTGGCGTTGTCGCCGAGGAGTTGCCCTGGGTCGCGATGCCAGTCAAGAGGAAGATCGGATACCTGAAGAGCCAATGGCAGACCGCCGACAGGCTGCACCGGGATGGCCACCAGGGACTGTACGAGAAGGACGCGCAGTATCTGTATGGGCTGCTGCGGGAAGCCTGGGAGCGCGGGCTGGAGGAGGTGCTGCTGTGCAAGGTCGTCGAACGCTACCGGCCCGGCGTGCAAACGCAGCAGCTACTGACGATTGCCGACATCACCGAGGGCGACTGCCGGACGCTGGACGCAGCGATGACGAAGTGCTCCCGCTGGCTGCCCGGTCACGACGAGGCCGCTGCGGCGAGGGCACCTGTGCCAGTGCCGGACATGCTGAAGGCGGACATCGAGCAGCTTGAAGGATGGATAGACGCGATCAACAAGCGCAGGAAGTAGTCGCTCGGCCGCGGTGAAGCCAAGATGTGAGGATCATGGAGCCCCTGGGTCACCGTCTGCGGACGGCGCTGTGTCGAGCGCCTGACCGAAAGGCTAGAGGCAGGCTTGAGACTCGGCGACCGGTGGGAATGTGAGGGGTTTCGAGGTCAGGTGCGAAGCAACCGGAGCAACCCGCTATAGGCGACGTAGCCTTGCCAGTTCTGCGGCAAGTGCCGGCGGAAGCAGGTCTGCGAACTTGAAGTCACCGGCGATTTCGAGCAGATCGCCCTCTGTGACCTGGGCGCCTGCGGGAGCTGTTGAGCTGGCAGCGGAGCGCGGGTCGACCCGGTAGTCCACGGTCATGCCGTCGTATCGGTAGGCCCCGCGGCGTCGATCCTGCAGCATTCGACGGCGGTTCTCACGCGAGCCGGCGTAGGTCCAGACTGTGAAGCGATCAGCTGCGACGGTTTCGACATGTTCAGCCTCCGCCGCTGGCACAGAGTCGCGAAGCTCGTCCAAGCTAGCGAGTGCCCGGCGCGTTAGCTGGACTGCCATCGGCGCACCGTCCCGGAGCACATTGCGAATGGCCGACGCGAGTTCGGCGCCCATCTCGCGGCTACCGCCCATCCAGCGCGCCTTGCCTCTGCCGGTCGTGGGCTCCAGCCAGACCAGGCGCCTGCGCCAGTCGGTCTCGCGGACACGCCAGGCCCGCCCCGCCAGGAGGACGACGCATTCCTCCCCTTGTCCGGCCAGGACCGCCGGATCGAGGTACCCGATTTCGGTCGCTCCGTGCTTGCCGGTGAGGAGTTCGGCACCCGAGAACGTCGCCATCAGATCGCGGTAGTGGCCACCACCGAAGGCGCGCTCGGAAGCCGGGCCGATCTGGACGAGACCGTCGTCGCCGCGTGTCGCGTGCTGCTGCCCCACGAGGTGCTCGAGTACGTCGACAATCCCATCTCGGATCAGCTCGGGAAAGGCTGTTTCGACGCATTGCAGCCACTCGTGGCCCGGCATCGGGCCGTGTTCGAGCAATAGCAGCAGCGCCTGTTGCGCGACAACGCTCCAGGGCGCTGCAGGCGGAGTCACCGCCTCGACCCATCGGTCCGCCCATAGGCGGCAGACACCGAGCGCGAGCAACAGTGCCGGGCCGCCCGTAGCCAGGAACAGGCAGTTGCGCGTGCCGCCGGTCCGCCTTCCGGTGCGACCCATTCGCTGCAGGAACGAGCCGACCGAAGCGGGAGCGTCGATCTGGATCACGCGGTCGAGGTCGCCCACGTCGATACCCAGCTCGAGGGTCGAGGTGGCCACGATGACGCAGTCTCGTTCTTCCGCGAAGGCCGCTTCGGCCTGTCGCCGCTCGCCGGCACTCAGGGATGCGTGACTGACGAAAGTTCGTGTGCCCAGCTCGTTCAGCCCCGCGCCAAGCTTCTCCGCGCTGCTTCGAGAGTCACAGAACACCAGGCGCTTCTGCCCCCGATGCAGTCGTGCGATCACCAGGGCCGCGTTTTCCAGGGAACCTACCTCGTCGATCTGCACCTCGGCGTCCGTCGATACCGCAGAGCTGCCGACCACCCGTCGTGGCCCCGAAGGCGCGAACCACCGAAGCAGTTCCTCCGGGTTGCTCACGGTGGCCGAAAGGCCTATTCGCTGCGAGGCACCCGGTGAATAGCGCTCGATACGCGACAGAACGGCGCGGAGATGCCAACCCCGATCGTCGCCGGCTACGGCATGCAGCTCGTCGACGATCACCGTGCGCACATGGCCGAACCAGGCGCTGCGGTCCACCCGGGTCGACACCAGCATGCCCTCCAGCGATTCGGGCGTGGTCAACACGATGTCAGGCGGGTCCAACATCGCGCGCCGCTTTCGGGTTGCAGCGATGTCACCGTGCCAGACCTCGACGCGGCGCCCGAGCAGTCCTGCATACCGCGAGAGGCGAGGTTCCAGGTTGTTGAGCAACGCCTTGATCGGGCACACGTAGAGCACGCTCAGGCCGGTCCACCCTTCGTTCGCCATGCGCGACAGCATCGGGATCACGGCAGCCTCGGTCTTGCCGCCGGCGGTCGGCGCGAGCAGCAGGCAGTGTTCACCGGCCTGGATCGGCGCAATCGCCGCGAGCTGCGTCGGCCTGAGGCTGGACCATCCCAGGGAATTGACCACGTGGTACTGGACCGCGGGGTGCAGCTGGTCGAAGCTCACAACTCGATGTCGTCTGGCGAGTTCGCGCCGGCCGCAGCACGTTCGGCCGGACTCATCTCGTTGTCGACGAGGGTCAGCGCGTAGTGCTGGCGCGGATCGAAGTCCGCATGCAGGTCCACGCGATCGAGAACGTCGGCCACCAGTTTCTTCAGGAACAGGCGGGGCGCCACGCCGACCTTTCCCCCGAGCCCGCCGGCAACCGCCTTCGCGAGCAGATCGAGGTACGCATCGTCGACATGGGCGCGCAGCCGTTGTTCGTGAGGGCGCCCGCTTGCATAGAGGTCGCGGACCCGCCGGCCGACCGCCAGCAGCGCGCCCTGGTCGAATGCGCTGAGACGGATCTGGACGGCGCGCGGGTTGTCGAAGCGCCGGTCCGCACCGAAGTCCACGTGCACCCGTTGCGCCAATGGCGCGAGTCGCTGTATGCCCTGAGGCCCATCGAAGAAGGCCGGGGTGCCGGTCACCACCAAGTAGAGGCCAGGGTAACGACCGGCGTCGATCTCGTCGATCCATTGCCGCAGCGCGTTGAGCCCCTTCTCGCGCGTATCGGCGCGCATGCGCTGCAGGGTCTCCACCTCGTCGAGCACGAGCAACAGGCCCGCGAAGCCGCTGTCGCGGAGGATCGTCAAGAGCCCAACCAGAAAACTGGCCGCGGTGTAGTGGTCGAGGTCGCCCTTGATACCCGCAGCCCTCTTGGTGCCCGCACCGACATTGGGTTGCCCGGCCAGCCAGCTGATGAGACCGTCCGCTGTCTGGTGGTCGCCGGCCGCAAGGGCCAGCCGGTAGGCGCGCAGCACTGCAGAGAACGCCGGCGCCGTGCGGCTGATGCCGGCCAGCCTGGCCTCCATCAAGGCACTGGTGCGATCAAGCAGCAGCGCGGCATCGTCGCCCGCCACGGATCCCTCTGCCAGCACATCCTGCTCCAGCGCATAGAACCATCCGTCGATCACGCTGCGAAACGCGCCCGACGGGGTGTCAGCCGTGCCCAGGCGTTCGACGAGGCGCCGGTACACCGTCTCCAGCCGATGCAGCGGCGTCTCCGTTTCGTTGATCTGGACCTCGCTCGACGCAAAGCCTCGCGCGCGGGCGCGCTCCTGCAGCCAGCGGCCGAAGAAGGTCTTGCCGCTGCCGTATTCGCCGCGGACCGCCTTGAAACCAGCACGACCTGCCGCCACTGCGCTGAGTTCCTCATCCACAGCCGGCGCGAGCGCGTCGATGCCCACCGCCAGGGCGTCGAGGCCGGCGCTCGGCACTGTGCCGCGGCGCAGGGCTGCGACGGTCTCGTCTCTGCGGGCCACGCCGATCACTGCTTGCCCCCTGCTAGCACGGCGTGAGCCGCCAACCGGAACTGCTGCTCTAGCAGGCCGCGGTTGAGTTCGACCGTGCCGGACGGTTCATCCACGCCGAGGACCGGGGCCTGATCCACGTTGAGCAGGCGTCTTGCGGCACTCAGCAGGCCGGAGAGGCGTACCTCCGGAACACCGAGCCGCTGCGCCAGGGCCGCCCGGCCGAGCTTGCCTCCACGCGACTCCAGCGCGAGCAGCAGCACGCGCATCTGCTCGTCGGGCAATGCAACGCGCGCCGCGAGCTGCCGTTGCGAGGCATACACCTTCGAGGCGAGCAAGTCGCCGATCCAGTCTGTCGTGGGTGCCGCGACCGGCGGCAGGTCCACGTCGGCGAAGAGCCCACCTTGCCCGGCGGGCGGAGCGGCCGGTTTGCGCTGCGCGGGCCTCGCCGGCGCGGCGGCGCGTTGCGCCGGCGGAAGCACCGAGTTCGGGGTATCCCACCAGTCGGGCTGCTGCGGTGGCGCCTGCCGCCAGCCGGACACGGTCACGCCGAGGGGCGCAAAGACGCTCAGGGGCACGATCGCCTCGGCCGGTGCAACGCCGCCGTGATAGCCGTTCTTGCGTCCTGCATAGCGCGCTCGCTCGCTCCAAAGGCAGATCACCGACGTGCCGCCACCGGGTGGTAGCACCCGCGATCCCGAGAGCGCCAGCTCGGTGGGCGCGACCGCGGCGTGGCCCGCGCGCCAGCGGTCGCTGTCGGCGCCTTCCAGCGCGCTGGAATCGTCGTCGAGCACATGGCCATGGTCGGCCGTGACGACCACCAGGCGCCGAGCATCCCGCGCCTCCTTGAGCAAGGGGTGCAACAGGCGCAGGTCGTCGAGTGACCACCGCTGGTGCAACTGATCCGGGCCGCTCAGATGGTCGTCGATGGCGTTGTACACAACCCCCACGACCCGCTGCGACGGGTTGGCCAGTGCCGTCCGTACGGCGCTCGCAAGGTTGCCGCCGTCGTTGAGGTCACCTTTGTGGAACAGGGCCGGCGGATGACTGGCGCTGCTGACTTCGGCGAGGGCCGGATGCGCACCAAAGCCCTGTTTCTCCATGGGAGCCGCGCCCAGTGTGAGCCGACCGGTCAGCAGGCTCGCGCGGCTGGTTTCGGTCACCGTTGGAATGGCCGCCAGGCCGACCAGCGGGCGCCCGTCCGCATCGCCCACCCACTCCGACCAGCCGTGCCGCTCCGGGCGATCGAAGAGTTCGCGGAAGATGGCCACGCTCAGGCCGTCGACGACCAGCAGCAACACCGGATGCGCGCGCGCCAGCGGCGCCACGACCCGCTGCAGCACCTGCTCGACAGGGACCAGCCGGCCCGTCGGCGGGCCGGCCTCGCGCATCTGCGCGGCCAGCGAGGCTGCGAAAGCGCGGTTGGCCTGCTCCCGGCGGTTCAGTGCGGCCTGCCGGAGGCGGCTGAACGATGCCGACAGGTTCGTGTTCTCGTCACCGCCCAGCAGCCGGAAACGCGCCCAGTCGACAAAGGCGGCTTCGTCCGCATGTATCGACGCCAACACGGTCAGGCCCTGCAGCTCGGCCGTCGGCCGATGGAGCCAGCGCACCAAGCGGCGCGCCATGCGCAGGCGGTCGGCGCGCAGTTCCTGAACCGCCGCCAACCGGTGCGCCAGGGATGCCTGCACCGCATCCTCCACCTCTGCAGCGCAGCCATCGGAGGGCGAGTCGAGGTAGGCATCGATCGCTTCGGCCAGGCGCTGAATGCGTTGGTCCAGGCCAGTCGGCAGCCAGTCGCTGAGCCAGGCGTGCTCGGCGACCTTCAGCTCGCGCAGCAGGGCGTCGGCGCGATCCAGCAAGCCCAGAGCATCCTCGATCGGCATCAGGTCGGCCAGTCGGCGTGCTTCCGCTGCCCAGGTCCTGCCCTCGGCGACGCCCACGTGATGGTCGGCGACATAGCGCTCGAGCCGCACGGCCGCCTGCGCTAGCTGCGGGTTGCCTTCGGCGGCCGGCGAGAACAGCACATCGCACACCAAGCCGAGCGGGGCGGCGTCGACGCTGCGGCCCACGCGGATGCAACGTGTCACCCACGCGGCGGCCAGGCCGCCATTCGTCGAGAGCCACTCGAGTGTGTCGGCCTGCGCCTTGTCCGAAAGTCGGCTCAGGCATGCAGCAGCGTCGGGCTTCGCGGCCCAGCGCATCAGCGTCACGGCGTCCGGGCGCGCGTCTGCCAGGCCCAGGCAGCCGCGCAGCACCTCGCGCCAGGCGGTCTCCAGGTCGAGGAAGCCACTGGCCACCGGCGCGAAGCCGTCGTTCGCGCCGAGTTCGATGAGCTCCTGCGGCATCCAGTCATAGCGGCCGAGCCGGGCATCGGTGCCCTGCGCGCCGAAGAGTTGCCGCACCGTGTCCCAACCGCGCAGCTGAAACACCCGCCCGCGTGCCAGGCGTGCCGCCACGTCGTCGGGAATCTCGCTGTCGTTCAGCGGCGTGAGGGCGACCAGACCGCGCGCCGCTACATCGTCCGATGCTGCCGTGTCGATGCCGTCCAGCGCCTCGCGCAGCGCGAGCCGGCTCTCGCACCAGCGGATGTCGAAAGTGCGACCGCGCCGCGTGAGGGTGTTTGGCCAGTCGGCCTTGGACGGCGCCCGGATGGCGATCGCCGGCGCGCCAGCGTCCCGCGCGAGCACCGCGTCCAGCTGGGCCGTGATCTGCGCCGTCGAAATCATCGGGCAGCGCCCTGTGAGCCGAGCGCGAAGCTCACGTCGGATCCGCCTTGCGCTGCAGCCGCCAACGCAGCGTCAGCTCGAGCGCGCTGTCCTGCTCCAGGCGCTGCCTGAGTTCCGCCAGCAGGGCTCCGGCGCTGGCGGCGTCTAGGTCAAGCAGTTCCTTCTCCTCGACGAGCACCTTGCCCGGCCGGATTGGCAAGGGCAATGGCGGCGGCGGCGTGGCCGGCCCGGGCGGGGCCGGCGTGGCCGCCAACAGGGCCACGGCGTCGCGCGAAAGTTCATCGAGCTTCGAGCGCAGCCCGATCACATGCTCGTCGTTGCGCAGCGCCTCCGCCAGCGCGCCGAGGATCGCCCGCGCTCGCGCCTCACGCTGGTCGCCCAGCTGCCGCAGCCCGTCGAACAGCGGCCAGTTGGCAGCGCCGAGTGCGTTGACGGTGGCATCTGCCTGCGCGATCGACGTGCCGACGGCGACGTCGGAGGTCTCCAGCGTGGCCTGAGCTAGCGTCGACACGACTGCGCCATCGTCCGCCGCATGCAGCGCGCTCATCAGCGCCAGGGCCGCGTCGGCGGTGCGCTGGCGCGCGCCGGTGTCGTCGGGGGCATAGCGCGCAGCCCGGTCCCGGATCGCGGGGGCCAGGCGCAGCACCATCGCGCGCCGCTCGGCGACGCTGCGCTTCACGTCGGCCACCAGCTTGCCGACGTTGGCGGCTGTGAGGGTCTGTGGCACGACCAACCCGAACACCGACGATGCGCGCTGCACCGCCAGCCGCCACTCTGCCTCGACCGGCAAGACCTGCTCGCGCAGTTCCGCCTCGTCGGGCAGGCGGTCCACTTCGGCGTCGAAGGGTCCACCGTTGAGCGCAAAGCGGCGGTTGGTCTGCGCGGCGTAGGCCAGGATCACCAAATTCTGAAGCTCGATCGGCAGCCCCATCGGATTCGGCCGGTCGATCCACTGGCGCAGCTGGGCCACCTTCAGCGGCCCGGGCCCTTCGAGGGCCTGCTGCTGCGCGAAGTGAGACTGCCAGTGCGGTTCGACCAGCAGATGGGTCTCGCCCATCTGTCCAAGCTTCAGCGGGTTGACGATGGACCGCACCAATCGGCGCGTCGAACTGTCCGAGACCAGGCCGCGGTGCTGAGGCGCTTCCAGCGCTGCCTTCACCTCCGGCCATACCCGCTTGACCACCTGCGGGCGAACCTCGGTGTCGAACGCCGGGTGGGCCGGGTACTGGTGGGCGAACAGCTGCGCCAGCAGGTCCTCGAAAGCGGCCTTGAAGTCCGCGCCCACCGGGGGCCGCGGCGCCAGCGTCGGGTCCAGCGAGCGGAACTGCTGCTCCGGCCCCAGCACATGGGCGAGCGCGTCGCGCGGTTCGGACGCGATGCCGTAGGCCGCCTCCAGGTAGCCGCGCAGCTTCACACGCAGCGAATCGAGCTGGTTCTTCGCCAGCGCCTTGGCCTGCGCACGGTCCACATACGACAGGTGGCCCGCGTACTGGTCGAAGCGCTCGCCCTGCAGGATGTGGTCGAGGATGACGAAGCGCCCGAGATCGTTCAGCGCCTTCTGGCTCAGGAATGAAGGCAGCCACACCAGCGTGCGCGTGCTGCCGCCGCGATACGCCTCCAAGCGCGCGAGGTCATCATTGGGCGTGCGGTTCGGCTCGTCGAAAGGGAAGTCGAGCACCACGCTCCACGCGCCCGAGCGGCCCTTGAGCCGGTCGTCGGTCATCTCGCGCACGTTCTCGTAGAGCAGCTCAACCTCCCGGCGGGTGCCACGCCAGGTGAAGTCGTAGGTCAGGAACAGACCTCCGGTGTCCTGCACGCGCAGTTGCTCGAACAGCAGCTCGCGGATCTTCTTGCGCCGGTTGCCCGGGTTGTCGTTGCCCTCGGCGGCGCGGATCACGGGTTCGAGATCGACGCCGGTGATCTGAATGGAGATGACGGGGTTCGCGTCCTCCGTCACCTTGATCTCGCCGACCTCGCCGGCCCAGTCGCGCACCTTGCGCAGCACCTGCTGGGCTTCTTGCCCGGGGATCGGCGAGCGGAAGGTGCCGTGGTTCAGGGCCGCGAGGCGCTGCGCCGTCAGCCCCTTGAGCGACTCGACCTCGGGCACCAGCGCGGCCAGCAGCAGCGTCTTCAACAGCCGGGCATCGTTGCGCAGGTTGCGCGCTGCCACTTGCTCGGCCTGGCCGAGGCGGATGGCTTCCCACGTGGTGCCGTGCTTGGCTTCCAGCACGGGCAGCAGGCGTTGCGTGTAGAGGCGCTTGGCGTTGTCGAAGTGCAGGCGCATCGCTTCGGAGAACGGCTCGTCGCCATCGGCGATGGCGTCCCACAGGTCGCCCACCGGGATCAGCTGCCCCAGCTCGAGGTCGGCACGGCGGTCCACCAGCAGCTGCAGCATCAGCTTCAGCGCCGTGCGCTCACGCTGCAGGGCCGCAGACACCGCGATCAAGGTCTGCACCAGCGCCGGGCTGAAGGGATAGACCCGGCGGAACATCTCGCGGTCGGCTTCGGTCGTCAGCAAGGTTTCGAGCACGTCGCGCCGCAGCCGAAGCACGTCCTCGAAGGCCGATTGCAGCGTCTGACGCGCTGTCTCGTCCACCGGGCGCAGCACCCGTTTTTCCGCGATGGCCGGCAGGTTGCGGTCTTCCAGCGTGATCCGGTGGAAGCGTGCCTCCCAGTGGCGCAGCACGTCGGTGAACTGCACGCCGATGGCGCCGGGCAGGTTGTCGCCCACCAGCTCGCGCAGGTCGCGCTGCCGGGCGACGAAGCTCACCAGCGGGATCGGCCGATCGGCATTGGTGGCCTCAACCAGCTTGACCAGCTTGGTTCCTTCGTGGCTGACGAAGTTAACGTCGGCGGCATGGCTGGCCAGCCACAGCACCAGTTCGTCGAGGAACAGGATGACGGCGTCATAGCCCAGGTCGCGCGCGTGCCGGGTCATGATCGCCAGGCCATCGTCCAGCGACACGAAGGCCTCGCCGCTGCCTCCACCTTGGGCCAGCGAGCGGTAGGCGGTGAAGTACTGTGCGATCAGGTCGCCTACCAGCCGCGCACGTTCCTCGCCGTGAGGCGGCTCCATCATGGCCGCCTCGAAGCTCGTGGTGTCCCAGCCAGCGTCCAGCGCGCCCCAGCCGCCGCCGTCGGCCTTGCCCTCGTTCAGCTTGCCGAAGAACTCCGCGTCGCCGAGGCGGGCCCGGAAGGCCTGCGCGTTGCGGAACAGCTCTTCCGCCTGATAGAAGCCCGGCACGGGGGCTTCCGGATGCACCCGGCGCACATGATCGGCGTATTGCCCGAGGATCGCCGACTCCATGTCGCGCGCGCCGATCATGTGGTACGGCACCATCAGGAAGCGCCGGCCCTGCGTCCAGGTTGCCTGCGCGACGGCTTCGGCCAACTCGGGGATCGCGCGGGCCTGCGTGTGGCCGGCCAGGATGAGGTTCAGCACGGCCATGAAGTGGCTCTTGCCGGAGCCGAACGAACCGTGCAGGTAAGCGGCCTTGCTGCTGCCGGCCTGAACCGCCTGCTGGATGAAGCCCAGCGCGTTCTTGAAAGCCTCGGCGAGCTGAGGCGTCACGACGTAGTCGTGCAGCGTCTGCTCGGCTTGTGCCACGCCCTCGGAGAGCTTCAGGACGAAGTCGCCCTGGTGCACCCGCTCGGGGATGGTGATCAGATCCTTGATGAGTGGCATCGCTGCGTCGGCTTTCTCGAAAGCGCGAGGGCTACTTGTGGGCGGCGGCCGCACGCTTGCGCGGGGGCTTGGCGGCCGGCGCCGCCTCGGGCGCCGGCTGTCCACCGTTCTTCAGATCGTGGAAGTGGACCGTGGGCAACATCACTGGGCCGGCGCGCATGCGTGAGGTGAGGTTGAGCACCTGCTCGCGGATCACCGACCACAGCATCACGGCGCCGTTGACCGAAGCCAGGTCGTCCGGGGGGCCGAGCTTCTCCGCCCCCTTGGGCACCAGTACCAGGCCCTCTACTGCCACGTCGATGCGGTAAGGCGAGAACTTCTGGCCCCGGGCCTCGGCGTTGGGCTCGTTGTCCACCACCACCTGCAGGCTCATGAAGTAGATGCGGCCCCGTTCGTGGTCGGGGTCGCCTTCGCCGATGCCGAACTCGGTCTGGATGCTGACGCCGTCGAACGTGAACACCGAGGTCAGCGGGTTCGGGATCTCCGGTGGCACATGCCGCGGGTCGAGCTCGACGCGCACGTGCTTCAGGATCACCTGAAGCAGCTGGATGGGGCTCGGCTTCACGCCGCCTCCTTGAAGGCCTGCAGGCGCACCTTGACGGTCTCCAGCGGCGGTACCTGCCGCTGGTCACCGACCTCACGCCAGCCTTCCTTGCCCGGCACCGGGTCGCCGTCGGGCACATGGAACTCCAGGCGGTGCTTGACGGCGGCCACCGTGGCAACGCGCGCAGGAATCGGGCGGATCGAGAGCCGCCCGTCCTCGCAACGCTCGCGCCACAGCGGGATCGACATACCGGCGCGGTCGGCCAGCCACTTCAGCGAATCCGGCTTCTCGATCGCCATCGACAGCAGCCGCGTCGTGCTGTCGTCGGGGTAGGTCGTCTCGGTCTCGTAGCGCGAGAAGGCGATCTTGCCCTTGCCGAAGATGCGCGACGCCTGCTGCTGCGTGAGCCCATATCGGCGCCGCAGGGCCGCGATCTCCTCACCCATCAGCAGCTCGCCGTAGTGTTCCTTCCGCGCGGCCAGGCGGCGCAGGTTCTCCTGGTGCTGCGCCGCGGTCGGCGCCTCGGCGCCGCAGCGGTCGCACAGCGACGTGAGCAGCGGCACGACCACCTGCGTGCCGTGCGGATGGAAGCTGCGTTCACGCGCCGCCTCGTGCAGGCGGCCCTGGCGGCAAGCCGGGCAGACTCGCAGCGGTGGCGCTGCAGCGTGCGTGGTGGTGGCAGGCATGGGGACTCCGTCTCGGTTCAAAGAGGGTTCAGAAATGGTTCTGCACGAGGATCAGCGTCAAACCGCCGTCGTCGTCGACCGAAAACTTGAGGTAGATCTCGAGGCCGCCGGCATTGCGCTGGCGCCGCGCCTCGTCGTAGCAGACCGTATAGACGTCCGACGGAACGATGCGCCCGCCGTCGATCGCGCACCACTCGGACTCCTTGTAGTCCTCGGCGCGAAGGCAGCTAAAGATCTGCAACACATCGTCGTACGTCCAGCCATAGTCCTCGAGGCAGTTGCGGCTGCGCCGGGTGGCAGGCCAAACGCCTTCTCCAGTAAGTTGACCGCCTGCAATCGACGCTTGCAGGGCCTCCAGGTCGATCAGCGGCGCGCGGCCGATCTTCCGCGCGCGCCCCGGCCCGGGAGGCACCAGGGTGCTGATGTCGACGTTCCAAACGTTCGGCATGCAGTTTATCACCGTGATAAATCTAGAGCGTCTTGGGGTTGCTCCCTAACCCGTGGGAATGTCACGTTCGCACCCACAGAAGGAGCAGCAGGGCGAGCGCCCCGCGCGGACTGCGGCTGATCGGCGATGGCCTCGCTCATGCCGCCCTCCGCGGGCGGCCACGCCGGGTGGCCGAGAGCGCGGGTTTCCAGGCCCGCAGATCGGCCAACACTAAGCCCAGCTCGCGCGCTTGGTCGCCGACGAAGCCTTCGTAGTAGTCGCCCATGCGCTCGCCGTAGGCGGCGTCGAGGTCGTTGTGCCATTGCTTGAGCCAGGGCACCAGCTCCAGCAGGCCGGCCAGCAGCGGTTGCAGGCGCTCGCGCGGCCAGCCCTCGTTGTCCTTCATGTCGAGGTAATAGGCCGCGAGCGCGGTGGCCTGCTGCAGGTGGTTCCAGCCCGCCCAGGCGATGGGCAGGCTAGTGTCGGCGCCACGTTCGCAGCCGGGGTAGCTGACCCAGCGCTCCTTCGGCACATCCAAGCCGCCGCGCAGGCGCCAGAAGTCGGATCTGACGAAGTCGGCGCTCTTGAAATCGGGCGGCACGGGAATCGTGCCGACGTTCTCGCCCGCGTCCTCGCGCCGCTGAAACGCCCAGGTGGCTTCCCACTGCGCGCGTTTGCGCAGCCCCGGCTCGGAGTAGCGCAGCACGGGGAGGAAGGGTACCGACTCGCCGGCGGCCAGTTCGGACACCACCTTCGCGACATCGAATGCCGAATGACCTGCGTACAGCTCGGCGATCTGCATGAAGGCAGCGTCGCCGCGAACGGAGTCGGTCAGGCGGTTCGTCGTGGTGATCTGAGGTGGACGTTCGTCGCTCGTTGGCCAGAGTTGTGGCGCTTCGAGCCGGTCGAGCAGCCAGTTGCGCAGCGCATCGCGCTCGAGTTCTTCCCAGGCCGGTCTGTTCCAACGGCGCTTGTATTCGGGGCGCTCGATCAGGCCGATGCTGCGGTCGCTTTCGATCTGCACGATGCGTCGCTGCACGAGTTCACGGTATGCCGCAGGCCATCGCGCAGGAATCTCGGTCACAGGGGTGCTGCCGTGGCGCCCGAACCATGTCGTGTCTTCTTGACCGGCGGCGACGCGCCGAGCGAGCACGATCTCGAAGGCGCGTTCGCCGAGGGCCACCTCCAGCGCGGCGTCCAGCTCGATGGCATCTTCGTCAAGACGTTGGGGCAACAGGCCGTAGAGGTGGTAACAGCGCCAGTCCAGTGCTTCCTGCAAGGCGATCTGACGGCGACGCAGCGCTTCGGCCTGGCGGCGTGCGGCGTCGAGGTCAGCGCGAGTCGGCAGCGGTCTCGCGCCATCGTTGGCGGCGGCGAGCAGCGCGTCGGGCGACAGGGCTGCGATGTCGCGTGCCAGTTGATCGAGTTGACGAGCCAGTGCTAACGGGCGTGCTGCAGGTATCGGGAATCCTTCGACCTTTGTTGAGGTGAACTCGTAGAAGTCTTCGAATGGCATCGTCGTCTGACGGGCGCCATGCTGGTCAACGGTGCTGCCCTTGTTGTGCGAGACCTGCTTCAACCAGAAACACGACACGGAAGAATTAAGCAGCCCGAGGAGGCCCAGGTGCTGGTCCTCGCTGCTGTCGGCAGGTAGCTTGATGACCTGGGCGTGTCGGTTGAAGACCTTGCCGCCGCGGTCGAGGATGAAGTGGTTGTGGGTCGCGACAAAGGGAAACGTGATGGTCAATGGCGTCCGCAGCTTGCTGACATACAACTCCTGATACTCGTACCAAGGAAGGCCGCGCTCAACCATTGGGGTTCCGAAGCGCTTGCGCTTGGACAAGACGCTCTTAGCTGGCCAGAAGTAGCGCGCCGTGTGTGGCAATGTGTCGATGGACAACAAGTGGAACGACTCGTCGTAGAGCCACACCGCAGTAAGCGAGTCAGCCGTCCAATCGCGCAGCAAGTTACCGGTGACGAAGGGCCGCACACACTCGATTCCGATCCGCCGCGCGTGCGCCCGGCCCGCCATGATGTAGACCTCGTCCTCGCCAGTCACCGAGGTGATGCCGATCTCATCGGCAACGGTGCGAAGAGCCTGTCGCTCCGACTCCATTGCTTCCATCAAGTCCGCCACACCCCCACCGCCGATGGTCCACGGATACTTGTTGAGCGTCGCTCGGGGTGTGTCTGCCACGCTGACGTACTCGCTCTCCGACCCAAGCTCGTCGATTTGCCCGACGATGGCCGACCAAACAAGCCCGTGCGCGGGATTGGCCGGCGTGCTCGGCTCACCCTTGTTGCCCATGACCGTGCGCACCACGTCATCGACCGGCGCTCGGTGTCGCCCGAACAGCAATACTGTGGGCGTGCCGTGGCCGGGGATGTAGGCGCCGGCGGTATCGACCACATGTGTCAGGTCCAGCCGGCGCAGCACTTGCTCGATCAGCTTGCGACCGAAGTCGTGCTTCATGAATGACTTTGCGGTGATCATCCCGACGAACCCCGCCGGCCGTTCATTGCCAGTGATCGCCAGTTCGAAGAACCGCTCGGTGAACGGCGCACCCAGCGAGTACTTCATGTGACAGCTCGCGTAGCGCTGCCGGTATGCGGCATTGAGTGACTTGTCCTTCACCGTGATGTACGGTGGGTTACCCACTACCGCGTGGTACTGCCGTCCCAGAATGCGCTGCACTTCCGAAAGGTCCTCGCTCACGTAGGCATGGGCCAAGCCCGTACCGGCGTAGTGCTCTGCGCCCTCGAACATGCCTTCCGTCGCCGTCAGGCCGAAGCGCTTGCCGTGAAGCAGGCTGTCGCCAATCGCGACGTTCAGCTTGAAGTTCGGCGCATCCTCAAGCCGCTGCACCTCGCTGACCTTCAGTGCCGCCACCAGCAGCCGGAAGCGCGCGATCGCCACGGCAAACGGGTTCAGGTCCACCCCGGCCACCGCGTCCAGCGCCTTCTGCGCCACGTCGCGCCGGTTGCGCCCGGGCTCGTTGCGCGCCCACTCGTTCACCAGCCGGTGGAAGCTCCCCAGCAGAAAGTGCCCGCTGCCGCAGGTCGGGTCCAGCATCCGCACCTCGCGGAAACCGAACTCGCGGATCGCCGGCGTCAGCGTGCGGTCGAGGATGAACTCCTCGACGAACTCCGGGGTCTGCAGCAGCGCGTAGCGCTTGCGCGCGGCCTCGGAGAGGTTCTCGTACAGGTCGCCCAGGAAGCGCGTGTTCCAGTCCGGGTCGATGAAGTCGTGGCGCAGGAGGCCGGTGTCGGCTTCCTTGCGCATCCAGAAGGCGCGCAGTGCCATCGCCGCCGGCCCACTGATGCCCAGGCGGAAGAGCGGGTTGTGCCGCTCGTCGAAGAAGGTCTGCAGGCCGGGCAGGGCACCGGCCTCGCGGAAGCAGGCCAGCAGGTAGTCGCGGTCGTTGTGCAGCGGCTGCTCGCGGAAGTAGGCCTCGTGTCGGTCCACGGCCAGTGCCATGCGGTCGCCGACGGTGCCGTCGCCTGCGGGGCCCGAAGTGCCCGCCAGCCAGGGCCGGTCGACGAGCCGGTTGTCCTCGATGAAGCGGACGAACACGCAGGACAGCAGCCAGTGCACGGCGGCCTGGGTGATGACCTGCTCGGCCCAGTGCTCGAAGGTCTCGGCGGTGCGGTCGGCGTCGCGTGCCCGCTTCCACTCGTCCTGCAGGGCGGCGCGCAGATCGGGCAGTTCGCCGATGCGCTCGCGCAGGTCGTCCTCCAGGCGCGTGAGTTCGGCGCGGAGGTCGTCCTTGAGCCGTCGGGCGTCGATCACGAAGCGGGTCTCCCTGTGGTTCTTGCGGTGCGGTGCGCGGTCACGCGGAAGCGGCGGGTGTAGTCGCGCCGGCCTGGCCGCCGCGGTGCAGGTTCTCGATCCACGGCGGCGCGAGCGTGGCCACGCTGGCCGATTGCACCAGCGGCACGGGCTTGCCGTCGATGGCCGGCAGCGAGGGCTGGTGGGTGGGCAGCAACAGCCACACGCTCGGCGTGCGGCCGGGGCGGCCCGCGGTGGATTCGACCTCGGTCACCAGCTCCAACAGGTCGTGGCGGGCCAGCAGGCCGGCGTTGACGACCAGCAGCGGCGCCGCGCTGTCGAGCAGCGCGGTGCGCAGGGCCGGCAGGGTGCGCGCGACGAGCTTGTTCAGGTTCAGCCAGTCGCGCGAGCCGAGGTCGGCCGCGTCGGCCCGCAGCACCGTTAGCCAGTCGATCTTCAGTGCGTCGGCCTGGCCACGCAGTTCGCGCAGCAGCAGGGCGTCGAGGCTCAGGCGTTGCAGGGCCGGGGAGCGCCCGGATGCTGGGCCGAAGCGGCGCAGCAGTTCGGCCTCGGCATGGCGGGCCAGCCGCAGCTCCACGGTCAGCACGAGCAGGCCGCCGCGTTGCAGCTGGTGCTGCAGCCGGGCCTCGATGTCTCGGGCGGCTTCGAGCCGGGCGTCTTCCTCGGCCGGCGTGCCGTCGCGCGTGGGGTGGCGCGCAAACAGCGTGGTGGTGCCCGCGGTCATGTTGCCGCCCAGGTTCTGGCGCCGATACCCGCCCCGCCCATCGGCCGCGGCGGCGTCCCACGCGAGCGGAGCGCCAACCTCTTCGAGCAGGCGGTCGAGGTGGGGGCGGCCCGGCAGTGCCTCGGCCTCGGGGTAGCGCCCGCGCACGCGGTCTTGCAGCTCGACCACGCGCACCACGGGAGCGCCGAGCAGGGCGCCGATCGACGCCTTCAGGGCCTGCAGCGCCGGCATGCCGCGGGGGTAGATCTCCTGGCGGCTCGACAATGCGGCTTTGCGCGACGCGGCCGTCGCCAGCCGAAGCAGGCGGGCGGCGGGCAGAGGGGCGGGCCAGGCGGCGCCCGGCTCCAGCCCGGTGGCTTCCGCGGCCGGCGGGCGCACGCCTTCGAGCCCTTCGAGAACGCGGCCCGGGGGCAGCAGGGGGTCGGCCAGCGCACAGGCGTCGGCCACATCGCCGAGACGCAGGGCGTAGTCGGCCCAGGGGGCCGAGGTGGCGAGCAGCGCGATCCCGCCGGGCCCGCCGTGCTCGAACACATCGAAGCGCGGGCGCTCGAGGTGGCGTTCGGACTCGACAGCGGCGCGCAGCACGGCGCTGGCCAGGCGCAGGCGTTCGGCGTCGTCCTGCAACGCGCTGCCGCGCAGCGCCAGCAGGGCCAGGGCCGCCTCGCGGGCCGTCATTACCTGGCCCTGGGTGGCCAGCAGCGCCTCGATCTCCTTGCGCAGGTCGGTGATGGCCTTGTGGCTCTTGAGCCAGCGTTCGCGGGCCTTGACGAGCGCAGCCGAGACCTGGTCGCGGTCGAGGGACAGCGCCTGGGCGGTGTCGCCTACGGTGGGCCACGCCACGCCATCGGACGGGGATGCCGATGCGCGCAGGCCCAGGTAGTGGGCGAGCGCAGTGTCCTCGGGCTTGACTTCGCCGCCCGGGCGGCGCGGCAGCAGCGAGTCGGCGAGCTCGTCGATCGTGACCGGCGTCTTGGCGTCTTCGACCTCGTCGTCGTCAGTGTCGTGTAGCGTGCCGCGGCCCTGCGTCAGGTCGGGACGCAGGTGGGCCAGCTGCTTGGCCTTGAGGCGGATCTCCTTGCGGATGCGGTCGCCGACACCCTTGAGGTAGCGGAACTCGATCCGGTTGACGGCCAGCAGGCGCGCAACGCTCTGGATTCCCATGCGTTCGAGAACGTCCTGCGCTTCCAGGGTGTAGCCCAGCTCGGCCATGGTGGTCTGCGCCGTGATCGTGGGTGCCAAAGCCTCGAAGCCCTGCGGCGTGGCGCTCGCGGGCTGGCTGCCGCGTTCGAACACCGCGCGCCAGGCGCGCAGCATCTCCTCGGCGTTGTCGTGGCGTTCGCGAAAGTCGCGCTTGAGAGCCTTGGTGAAGAACGTGGCCAGTGGCTCGCGCACGACGGGATCGAACACGTCGGTTTCGATCGTCGCCTCGGCGTCGAGCATCTCGGGCGCGGTCTGTCCGTCGCCCCAGCGTGGCGCCTTGCCGACCGCCATCTCGTAGAGCGTGACGGCGGCGGAGAAGCGTTCGGCGAACAGGTCCCAGCGCCTGTGCGAGCGCAGGGCGAGAAAGGGGTCGAGGTACGGCGGCGTGCCGGCGGTGATGTTCTCGGCCGGCGTGCGGGCCAGCGAGAAGTCGAACAGCACGAGCTTGAGGCGTTTGGTGCGCGACTCGGCGATTCCGATGTTCTCGGGCTTGATGTCGCGGTGGATGACGGCCATGTCTTCCAGGTGGCGCACGGCGTCGATCAGCTCTTCGCCGAATCGCTGCAGCATGTCCAGCGACAGCCGAGACTGCTTGAGCTTCTTGGCGAGCGTTTCCTCGCCCGCGCTCTTGAGCAGCAGGGCCGTGCGGCCGGCGATGTGGCGCACCTCGCGCAGCTCGACGATGTTGGGGTGGCGCAGCTTGCCGAGTGCATCGGCCTCCGCGGCGAGGTTGTCGTTGTGGGCCGGGTCGATCGCGACCTTGAGCACGAGTTGTTCGTCACCGCCGTCGCGCTGCACCAGCAGCGCATCGCTCGACGATCCGCGACCCATGCGCCGGACGACGCTCAGCCCGCCCTCGATGCGGTCACCGGCCGTGGCCTGGCTGGGATCGACCGTCTGCTCCGGGTCGGGGGCGGTGAGTTCGTCCTCGACCCGCTCGAGGTCCTCCAGGAAGCCCTGCACCGAGTCGTAGCGCGTGACGACTTCGGGGTTGGTGGCGAACTGCACCAGCTCATGCAGCCGCGGGCTGCAGCCGTCCAGCACGTCGGCCAGGCGAAGGCCCTGGCCCTCGCGCAGCTTGGCGGTCAGCTCGATCGCATTAGCCGCTGGTGGCTGGCCGCTGAACAGCAGGTAGGTCAGGCAGCCGAGCGAGAAAACGTCGAGTTCCGCGCCGTGGGCGGGGTCGGCACGCTGGGTCTCGGGCGCCAAGTACACACGGCCGGGGTCCTCGACGTGGGACTCGATGTGCTGCGTACCGGTGGTGCGGTGCTGCGTGCTGCTGGTGCCCGTGCCCTCGGCCTGGCGAGAGGCGGTCTGCCAGTTCATCAACTGGACGCGCCAGTCGCCGCTTTCGGTGCCGCGGACGAGCACGCTCTGCGGGCCGAGTGCGCGGTGGTAGAGCCGACGTGAATGTGCGTAGGCCAGAACCTCGGCGATGGCACGCACGAGGTGGAGGCGTTGGGTCAGCCCCAGGCGCGCGCCGTGGTCGCGCACCAGATGGTCCAGGCGCAGGGCCTTGGGGTCGTGGTCGAAGATCAGCGCGGGCCCGAGTTCGGTGTCCTTGTACTCGTGGCAACGCAGGATGCCGGTGTGCTCGATGCCTTCGAGGACGGTGAACTCGCGTTGGGCCTGCCGCACCCGGGTCTGCCGCTCCTCCGGGCTGGTAGCGCGTGCGAGGTTGTAGATGCGCACCCGCCGCTGCACATCGACGCTGACGTGCTTGGCTTGCCATTCCTGGTAGGTGGAGCCGTCGACGATGAGCTTCACGAGCTGGTAGTCGCCGACCTGGCGGTGTTTGTTCGAGGGCCGGATGCCGGCCTCGGCGAGCCCGCGCGCGATCGCGCGTGACTGCTGGCTGTCCACCGGCAGCTGGTTTACATGTCGCACGCCGCGGGACAAGGCTGCGATGACGCCGCTGTCGTCGGCAGCGCCGGGGCGGCCGCGCTGCACGACACCGGCTGCCGCCTGGCCTTGCAGCCTGAACGACAGCGAAGTGGACGACAGGAACACCAGCGGCTCGACGAACGGCAGTCGCACCTTGGCTTTGACGATGGCAGGTTGGCGGCGCAGGAGGCTCGCCAGGCGCTTGGCCTTGCGGTCGGTGAGTAGCAGTGGGTTGTCGACCGAGCGTTCATGGCCGTCGGTCGTCCAGGTCCAGGTGTGGGCGTCCCCGGTCACCGTGCCGGGGCGCGACTTGATCTCGACGAGGAAGAGCCCGGCCGGGGTAAGTGCCAGCGCGTCGACTTCGTTGACCTTGCCTTCGTCGTCGATGAACTCGAAGTTGGTCCAGATATGCCAGGGATCGCGATCGGGCAACTGCGCGCGCAGCCACTCCAGCGCTTCGCGTTCCCACGGGAAGCCCGATTCGGCGATGACGTGCCAGCGGGTGGCGCCTAGGCTCATGTGCGGCCTCTTTCCACCGAGGGCACGACCTCGAACAGGTCGCCGACCGTGCAGCGGAACAGGCGACACAGCTGCTCGACGGCGGGCAGGTCGATGCGGGTGGCTGTCTCGCGGTACAGCGCCGTGACGGTGGAGCGATTGAGCCCGGTGAGCCGCGCGACGTCGGCGATACGGAGCTTGTCGCGCCCCATGAGGGTGGAAAGATGGCAGCGAACCACGCTGGGCTCCAATCTTGGGTGATGCGCAGCATAGCATTTATGGTCATGACGCACCACCCGGGGTCTGCATCCGGGGCTCAGGCCCGAAGATGGAAGCAGGCGAAAGCCCGGCCCAGCAGCAGCACGACTACCAACGGTGCTGCGACCCACACCACCGGGGAAACATGGGTCGGCGCGAGTAAGGCGACGAAGGTCACGCAGGACACGACAATCGCCGCCGCTGCGGCGAGTGCGAAGACCTCGGGGTCGTGCCGCCCGAACTCACGGGCCTTAAGCAGGCGCGAGACGTGTCCGTCGGCGAACACAGCCACGATGAAGGGCAAGCACCACGGCAACGCGTGCGCCATCGTGCCAAGCCTGAACATCGCAAGCAGGAACAGCGCCTCGATGGAGCGGAAGTAGGCGTTCCCGAACAGCCGCTGGCTCACCGACGACATCTCCTGCGCCACCGCGGTGTCCACTGCTGCCGCGGGCACAGCAGGTGGTGCAGCGTGAGGAGAGGGCGCGGCGTGGCGCGCCGAGTTCTGCAGGCCGAGTGCCGTATCCAGGATACGTGCTGCCGCACTGTCTCCCCAGAGCTGCGCGACTGCCGCGTGCTCGTGGCGCAGCTGATCCAGAAAGCGCTCTGGCGGGTAGGCGGACGGCAGGTACAAGGCCATCGCCAAGAGCGCGACGAGGCACACAACGGCGGTGGCCCGAATCATGGTGCGCGCGCCTTCGCTGTGGCCGCTGACGGCGCTGTTGCATCCGGATCCAGGATCGGAAACCGTCCCTTGATGATCCTTCCGCCCGACACCGACGCGAAGTACTGCAGGTTCGGCAGCTTGCCCAGCACGTCGGCAGGCACCATCTCCTCGAAGCTCTCGGTGAGTTGCGTGGAGTAGCTTGACGAGAAGTCCCCGAGGTGCGCGTCGGCGCCGCTGCTCAGGCCCACGCGCACGGTGTGGATGGCGGTCTTGCCGAAGGTCTCGACGACGAAGTCCTGTGTCGGCCGGTCCTTTGAGCGCAGCGCGATCAGGTTATTGAGGTTGCCCAGCGCCATGCGCGCCGCGTCCTCGCTGCCCAGGCGCTTGGCCAGGTCGGCCAGCGTCTGCATGGCGCAGGTGGTGAAGATGCCGCCCTCAGCGCCTTTGTTGAGGATCTCGATCAACGGCTGGTTGATGACGTTCGAGACCTCGTCCACGAACAGCGAGATGCGCCGGTAGCCGCCGAGGTTGTAGCGCATGCCCGCACGCGCGGCCAGGTCGGCGAGGGCCAGAGCGCCGATGGCCGTGGCCACCGACGGGTCGGGAAGCGAGTCCAGGCACATGTAGAGCACGTGGCCGGCGCGCTCGATCTTCTCGAAGTTCATGATCGGGCGCGTGTCGTCGGCGTCGAACGGGTCCGGCGACAGGCTCGGGCCCAGGTCGCCCGAGGTGAGCATGGACAGCACGGGGAGCAGGTTGGCGGTGATCTTCTGGTAGTGCTCGCGGTTGTGGCGGAACGTGCGCACCTGCGCGTCGAGAACCTTGTTGCGCTGCGACTGCGCAACGTGGTGCTCGTAGTAGGCGACGAAGGCCAGCAGGTCGGTACTCGCCGCTTCGGACGGGCGCTTGAGGTTGCCGCGGTGCGCGTCGTGCAGCAGCTTCCTCATTTCGGGCAGCTCGCGCCAGTTGGCGCCCAGGGTGCGCTCGTAGTGGCGGCGCAGCGTGCCTTCGAGCACCGGCTCGATGCCACCTTCGATGTACTTGGTCAGCTTCACCAGGTTCGGCCGCTCCTCGAGCTCGATCAGGCCCTGCACGACGACGTTGACCGCGTCCCAGCCGAAGGCCGAGAACGCACCTGCCGTGTCGGGCGGCATGATCGACTGGATGCGCGAGGCGATCTCGGTCGGCTTCTGCCAGTTGAAGGTGAAGTCCAGCCGCACGCCGGTCTCGGGGAAGGCGGGGTGGAACTCCAGGAAGGTGTCGGGCGCACGCCAGTCTTCGCAGGCGCGCTGCGTCACGCGCTTCAGGCGCCGGCTGTTCTTCGGGTCGATGACGATGACCACGTCGCCCCGCCGCACGGCCTGCGTGATGAGGTTGGCCAGCGCCACGCCTTTGCCCGACTGCGTGGTGCCAACGAGCAGCGTGCCGCCCTCGAAGTTCTGCAGCGGCCGGTGCAGCGGCACTTCCTTCGGCTCGACGCCATGGATGTAGGGCAGGCCGATCTCGGCGTCGGGCTGCGGGTGGCTGTCGTAGCCCAGCCAGGCCAGCAGGCGCGGTGAGACGGTGAACTGCCGGTAGTCCACCTTCGCCAGCTCATACAGGCGCTGGGCGTGGACCGGCCGCCAGTCGAAGCCGAAGCCGAGGAACACCTGATCGGGCTGTTGGCACCAGCGCGCCAGCTCGGCCGTGGTGATGGTCTGCACGCCGCGCCCACCGAGCGAGGCGCGCAGCACCAGCGTCCGCAGCGCTTGGGCACCTCGGAAGATGCCCCAGACGAAGCAGCAGAGTGCCAGCGGCAGCGCCAGTCGGCGCGGCAAGTGCCCGAGAACACCGACCGTCGCAAAGAAGGCTGTCGCCAGCAGCCAAGTTGCTGCGGCGTAGGCCTCATAGGCCGGGCGCCAGGGCATTTCGTACTGGCGCACCAGCATGGTCAGGCCTGCGGCGATTCCGGGATCGCAAAGGTGGCCAGGTCTAGGCCCGTGACGAAGCGCGGATCGAGGATCAGGCCCACGGTGGTGACGCCGCCGAAGTCCCTCGACATGGTCGGCGGCCGGTTTGCATCCGCGTGGACCAGCATGCGCAGGTCGCCCAGCGCTCGCATCGCGAGTGGAGGCTGCAGCCCGCGGCGCTCCAGTTCGGCAAGCGGCACGAAGATGCCGCTCGATACCGTGCACGCGGCCGCGGTGCGCGCGTCACCGTTCAGCGTGGCCACGATGGAGCCGAGTGCGTCGCGCACCGCGGGGTTCAACCGCATGGGGGCCTTCAGTGCGATTGGGATGCCCGCGGCTTCTTCGACTGCGGGCGGGGCTACCGCCTGAGTGTTCGGCGGCGGGGACACGGCCGCTGCCGGGTCCGGGTCTGTGGCTTCGAGCAGCGACATCTGGCCCCGCGGTGATGGCGGCGGTGCCGGCGCAGTCGTGGCGGCCAGCGTTCTCTGCTCAAGACTCGTCACCAGCAGGCCGTCAAGCATATGCGGGCTGGCCTCCGGACCGGACCAGAGGACTGCTGTCGAGATCAGCTTGATGGCGTCCAGCGGGGCCTTGGCGCCCGGCGGCTGGATCAGCCAGGTGTTGTGAGAACGGTCGCGGGGCTCCGCCACGCCCGCAGCGAGCAGCAGATCGAGCACGGTGTCGGCAGACTTCGGTATACCGGGAAGTTGATCCGCCTCGAGCAGGCTCTGAGCATCGGCCGCGCATTGCGGCCAGAGCAGGAACAGGCCGTCGCTGCCGTACCAGACGCGGGACTTCTCGCGGTTCGGTACCCAGGCCGACTCGGCCGAGGCCAGGCGGCGCAGCGCATCCACCAGATAGCGTTCGAGGTGCGAGCCGAACTGCGGCGAGCCGTAGCGGTCGGCGCTGGCCTTGAGGTTGCGGTCGATGACCAGGGCGAGCGAGCGGCGGACCAGGCTGTCGAGCACATTGGGCTCGCGATACACCGGCAGGCCGCCGACGCTGGCGAGCAGGTGCGGGACGATGACGGTGTTGCCGGCGCTGAGGTCCTGCAGCACGGCGGGCTCCACGACATGGGGCAGCGCGAACAGGCCCAGACTGCGGGCCTCGGGCGCTTGAGCGCGCCAGCGCACGAAGTAGCGATCGATCCGGCGCTCGGCGAGCCAGGTGGCTAGGGGGGTCAGGTAGGCGGGCCATTCGTTGCCGTCTGTGTCGACCACGATCAACGACGCCAATGCCCGGTGCAGTTCACAGCACAAGCCGCCGATGAAGGTGGCGTGCCGCCAGCGGGGTTCGAGCTGACGACGCGTGCTGATGGTCGACTGCCCGGAGAAGATGTGCGCATCCGTGCCCTGGAGGGCATAGAAGGCCACCTCAAGTCCCAACTGCAGCAGGCCGCCAGGCTGACGGAAGTAGTTGTCCGGCGTGGCGGGGAGCAGGTGAACGTAGCCCGCGTAGGCTTCGATCAGTGCCAACGCGTCGCGCGCGAAGGTCGCTTGGTCCACGCCGAAGCACAGACGGATGCGGGCGAGCAGGTCTTCATGCTCGGCGAGGATGTTGTCGACGCCTGCACAGACGATTCCTGAATCCGCCGGTGGATAGAGGTGTCCAGAGCGTTCGGTGCATGACGCTGAGGCGAGGCCGGGCATGCTCCTACTTTCCAGGCGCCTGACGGGGCAACGCGACCGTGAATGGCAGACGAGATCGAGGGGTTTCGCCGTCGCCCCAATGGATCATGTCGGGCGGGGCAACGGTGCTTGATCGGCTTCAACTCGCCGGTAGAGAAAACTACTCTGAATTCGGTCTGCTGAAGGACGCGCTGAAGGCGTACTCAAGGCGCCGGCAAAGAAGGCCGTTCCCAAGACCACTGACCCAAGTCCATCAAACTCCCGGAAGACAAGAGCACCCCTTCAGCTCGCCGTGCTCCACCAATCTCTGACGCGCCGGGAGGGGCGCCGCCGAGCAGGCGGCTACCGCTCTTGCTCCCGAAGAGAACGATGCTGTCGCCGACATGTGACGCGAACCCGGCGCGGGCGGCTGACTGATGGTTGGCGATCGGCGACGCGGGTTTCGGTGTCGCTTGCAACCAGAGTGAGATACGCCTGCCCCAAAGCCGACGCCGCCCCCGGCAGTGTCCGGGAGAGGGTTTCAAGAGCGGCCAAGAGATGTTCAGCAACATCCCATCGCTGCTCGGCAACCGCGCGTTTGCAAAGGGAGAGCAAGCCTAGCTCCAGATCCATTGCGGGCCTCCATCGGTGATCCACCGTCGCACCTTAGACCTTGTCCCTGGGACAAGGTCAAGCGTGCCTGGAACGCTTGACCTTCGCCCGCACACCAAGGTTTATCCTTCTGTCGCAATGATCATGGAAAAGCACCTGACGATCGGAAAGTTGGCCGAGTTGGCCGACGTGTCGGCCAACGCCGTGCGCTTCTACGAGCGCGAGGGCCTGATGCAGGTGCCGCGGAAGACCGACAGCGGCTACCGCCTGTACGACCCGGAAGCGGTGCAGCGGCTGCGCTTCATCAAGCAGGCGCAGCACTGCGGTTTCACGCTGGCCGAGATCCAGACGCTCTTGAAGCTTCGCGACGAGGCCT